>ENA-OPXQ01001796-OPXQ01001796.1-human-gut-metagenome-genome-assembly--contig:-NODE-1796-length-10967-cov-1.561675_pt1 | contig 10967 bp, 6 predicted proteins | sample MGYA00241769_ERZ502042 | MGnify/ENA primary metagenome ERZ502042 (study PRJEB25962, sample SAMEA2041934) | human gut metagenome | biome: human gut; feature: human-associated habitat; material: faeces...
AAATTATGGTATAATTATACATAAATATATATGAATATTTGTACAAAATGTCTAAAAGAGTACACAGTAGTAAAAACGACTTGTAAAAAATACATAATTATGGTATTATTGAGGCTAAAGTGAGAGCTTTATAAACAAAAAAACAATGTGTTTATTAATTTAGGAGGAAAATTTATGAAGAAACAAGTAAAGAAATTCATAAGTGCCGTCCTTGCCTCTACAATGGCTGTAACAGGCGTTGCTGTAACAAATTTTGCAGTTACTCCAGTTTCAGTTTTAGCAGCAAGTAATATTGCTGTATATGAAAGTAGTGGCTGGATGGAAAGTTGTTATGTAGAATGGATTGGGGGAGATTCAAGCTACACAGGTTACAATGTTTATGTAAAGAACACAAGTGACTCTGACTGGACAAGACTTGATGACCAGCTTATTAGAAAGTATCCAGACTGTTGGAGAGCTGATGCAGTAGGTCTTGCAGCAGGTACATATAATATGAAGGTTGTTCCAGTTTCTGCTGGTACAGAAGTAACAGCTGATGCTATTACTACTTCAGATTTAACAGTAACTAACTATGACCGTTCAGGTGCAGCATTCTCAACTAAGTCTACTTATAAGGGTGCTGGTGCTTACAACGCAGACGGTACATTAAAGGCTGGTGCTAAGGTTATTTATGTTACACCAGAAAACGCAAAGACTGTAAAAGCAAGCATTATGCAGGGTAAGGCTGAACAGGAATTTACAGGTCTTCAGGCTATTGTAAATGCTTTACAGAAGGGTAAGGAAACAGCTCCTGTAGATATTCGTATCATTGGTATGATTAATGCTGATGATATGGATAGTTTTGCAAGTAAGGAAGAAGGTTTACAGATTAAAGGTAAGAATGCTTATTCAAATCTTAATCTTACAATAGAAGGTATTGGCGAAGATGCTGGTATCCATGGTTTCGGTATGCTTATTAGAAATGCCGGTAATGTAGAATTAAGAAACTTTGCAGTTATGGCTTGTCTTGATGACTCTGTATCTCTTGATACTTCTAACTGTAATGTATGGGTTCATAACCTTGATTTATTCTATGGTCAGACTGGTGGCGACGCTGACCAGGCAAAGGGTGATGGTACTGTAGATGTTAAGGGTAAGTCAACTTTTGTTACAGTTTCTTACAACCACTTCTTTGATAGTGGTAAGTCTTCTCTTTGTGGTATGAAGGGCGAAACAACTGATTGCCAGATTACATATCATCACAACTGGTTCGACCACTCTGATTCAAGACATCCAAGAATTAGAACAATGTCTGTACATATTTACAACAACTACTTTGATGGTAATGCAAAGTATGGTGTTGGTGTAACAATGGGTGCTTCTGCTTTCGTTGAAGCAAACTACTTCAGAAATGTTTCTAAGCCAATGATGAGTTCTGGTCAGGGTTCTGATGCTTTAGGTCAGGGTACATTCTCTGGTGAAAACGGTGGTATCATTAAGGCATACAACAACAAAATGGTAAATGAAAACAGAGTATTCAGCTACTATACTCAGAATAGCCCAGCTTCAACAGGCTATGATGCTTATGAAGTAACTAGCAGAACTGCACAGGTTCCTTCAAGCGAAACAACTGAAAAGGGTGGCACTACTTACAACAACTTCGATACAGATGCTAACTTTGGTATCAATGTATCAGATGCACAGGTTGATGACCCAGCTGATGTACCTGCAAAGGTTACAACTTATGCTGGTCGTGTAAACGGTGGTGACTTCAAGTGGACATTTGATAATTCTACTGAAGATGAAAACTACTCTGTAATTACAGCTCTTAAAACTGCTGTTGTAAACTACAAGACTACTATTCAGTCTATTGGTGGTAACGGTACAGGTGCTACTGACCCAACTACAAGTGCTACAACAGAAACAACTACAAACAAAGATGGTTCAACTGAAACTACAACTAACAGTCAGGAATCTTCAACAGAAGGTACAACTACTGCTCCAGTTGAAGGTGCTCAGGTTCATAACTTTACATTAAACGGTACTAGCAGTTCTTTCTATACTATTACTGGTACATTAACATCTAGCTATGGTTCTGTAAACTACAATGGCTTAACACTTACTAAGGCATTAAAGATGGAATCTAAGACAGCTGTTAACTTCGACCCAGATGGTGTTGCTGGTACATTAACAATTGTTACTAACCCTCAGTATAGTGGTACTATTGAATTAAACGATAAGGCAATTACAATAGGTTCTGATGGTGTTGCAACAATTAGCTTAGACGGTTCTCAGTCTTACTCAATCACTAAGGGTAGTGGTTCAAACTACATCTTCTACATTGCATACACTCCAAACGGTAGTACACCTACAGTAATCAAGGGTGATGCTGATGATAGCGGTAAAGTTGACGCAGCTGATGTTACAATGATTATGGATTTTGCAGTTGGCAAGATTTCAGCTGTAACAAATGCTACAAACGCCGATGTAACAGGTGACAAGACTGTTGATGTTGACGATGCTTACAAGATTAGCCAGTTCTTAAATGGCTTAATCAAGTCTTTATAATTCGACATAAGTCGTGAAACTTTTTCCTCTCCTGCCTATGGCAGGGGAGATACTTCTAAATTTAAAAGGAGGAAATAAAAACATGATAAAATGTTTTAAGAAAGCTATCAGTAGCGTACTTGCAGCAGCTATGCTTGCAACAAGCTTTACTGCTATGCCTATAAACACTTTTGCAGCTACATCTTTTAGTACTGCAGGTGGTTGGTTTGAAACACTTTATGCTGAATGGTCTGGTAATAAGAGTGATGTTACAGGCGTTAGCTATAGTGGTACAGCAAGTGGTTCACTTACTGGCGATGATTTAACTTACCTTGTAAGACAGGACGGTTCTAATGTAAGATTAGATATTCCTGGTTTAAAGGCAGGTACATATAACTTAACTGTTACAACAAATAGTGGTACAATCACTAAGGAAAACATTAAGGTATATGAATATGATAGAAGTGGTTACGCTCACTATGATGCTCATAAGGAAGGCGTAACTGGTATTGGTGCATACAATGATGACGGTACATTAAAGTCTAATGCTGTTGTTGTTTATGTAACAGAAGAAAACAAGAATACAGTACAGCTTCCTGGTTACACTGGTAGCCAGTATCCAGCTGGCATTGGTAATATCCTTAACTACAAGTCAGAAGATGCCAACGGTGTAACTGGTGGTGGCAAGATTGATATTGTTCAGCAGCTAAGAGCAGAAGGTATCCCTCTTGATGTAAGATTTGTTGGTACAGTTAGAGGTGGTGACTCTAACACAAGCAATAACCCACCAGCAGAAAATATCAAGGGTCTTACTGGCTACAATACTACTACAAACGGTGGTACTAAGGGCGATAACGGTATGATGATTAGAGTATACAAGTCATCAAATGTAACAATTGAAGGTATTGGTGATGACGCAACTCTTGATGGTTGGGGTATTCAGATTATCAGCCAGACAGGTTATACAAGTCAGAGCTTTGAATTCAGAAACCTTAACTTCACAAATACTCCTGAAGATGCTATCGGTCTTGAAGGTACTTGTGCTATTTCTTCATCTCCACAGACTAAGGAATGGTTCGAAAGCAACGGTTATGCACCAATTAAGTTTAGTTGGGTACATAACAATACATTCCATCAAGGTTTCTGTAAGAACCCTGCCGAATCAGATAAGGCAGAAGGTGATGGTTCTTGTGACTGGAAGCGTGGCTATGGTTACACAATGGCTTATAACCATTATATAAACAACCATAAGACAAACCTTATTGGTTCTTCAAGTTCTAGTATTCAGTATGATGCTTCACTTCATCACAACTGGTACGAAAAGGTTGAATCAAGACAGCCATTATCAAGACAGGCTAACATCCACATTTACAATACATACTTTGACGGTGCTACTTCTTATGCTATTTCTCCAAGAGCTCATGCTTACATTTTCTCTGAAGGTAACTACTTCGGTGCTTGTAAGAACCCTGTAGACTCAGCAAAAGAAGGTTCTGCAACTGTTAAGTCTTATAATGATAGCTTTGCAGGTTGTAACGGTGCAAATGCTGCACAGCAGGTTAAAAACAAGACTGATAAGGTAAGCGACAGCAGTGGCAACCCTTATGCAGGTTTTGAAACTGGTAGCGATATGTATGAATATACAGCTACTTCACCTATTCAGGCAAAGGCAGACTGTCTTAACCTTGCAGGTGTTATGAAGACTGCATCTGAAATCAATATGGAACCTACTCCAGAGCCTATTGTATCTGAAAATCCAGATGCTTTAACTCTTCCATATGAAGTTAACTTTACTACTCCAAGTAATGCAAATTACTGGACAACAAAGACTAGTGAAACTAATTTAGCAGCTAATTCACAGTATAATATAAGCAATGCTTTAGTTACTCCTGCTGCTAAAATTACTAATACTGCAACAACTATGAAGATTAGAGATAACGGTGTTATCTTTAAGGTAAATAAAGCTGCTGATGTTACATTTACAGCAGGCTCATCAAGTGCTTACGGTATCGAACTTTACGATGCTTATGGCGAACTTAAACTCTATGTTGCTGGTGGTAAGACAGCTACTGTTTCTAACATTCCAGCAGGTGTTTATGTAATTAAGTCTGGTAACACTCAGAAGGATGGTTACCTTGAAAACTTAAAGATTGTTGCTAATGACCCTAATGCTCCAACAGTAACAGAAGCAACAACTCAGGCAACAACTTCTTCAGAAGTAACAACTAAGGGTGATACTCCAAGTGAACCAACAACATCAGCACCTGTTGTTGATGACGGTTATGTATGGCATGATGATGGTGTAGATGCAAGTGGTAACGATGTTGCTGCTGCAAATTCTAACATCTTCAATATTAGTGGTAATGATACAACAAATAAGTATACTTATAACGGTGTAACTTATAATAGTGGTATTAAGATGGAATCATCTACTAACATTACAGTTAATGCCCCAGCAGATGGTGCATTAAAGTTAGTATTAAGTGCAGCTGGTTCAAGAACTATCAAGATTGATGGCGAAGAACAAGATGTAGTTGATGGTCTTAATGTATTTGATTTAACAGCTGGTACTCATACAATTACTAAGGGTACAACTAATGTTTATGTTTATGTAATGAGCTATGCAGTTGATGGTGGCGACACAACAGTTACTACAACAACTGAAACAACTACAGAAGCTACAACTAAGGAAACAACTACAAAGGATACAGAAGCTACAACTAAGGAAACAACAGAAGCTACAACAGCTGCTCCAGTTGATGGTGTAAATGTTGTTGTTGGCAATGCAATGGTTAAGAATGGTTCTGCTGTTACAGTTCCTGTTAAGTTGACAGGTATGACTGATTTAGCAGACTTCAACATTACATTAACTTATGATGCAGCTGCTCTTACAGCTACTAAGGTTGAAAACGGCGACATAATCAATGACAGTATGGCTACAATTAACAGCAACATTACTGACGGTTCAGTAAGAATTGCTGGTATCAACCCTGCTGATAAAATTAACGCAGACGGTACAGTTCTTGTAAAAGTAACATTTACAGCAAACAAGGAAGGTGCAACTCCTGTTGCAATTACTGTAAATACATTAAAGGGTGCTAACCTTGCAGTTGCAAACTACACTACTTCTAATGGTACAGTAACAGTTACAGCAAACGGTGGTTCAGTTGAAACTTCAACAGAAACAACTACTACTGAAACAGATTCTACTACAGAAGCAACTACTGTTGATTACTCTGCTAAGGGTGATGTAAACAAAGACGGTAAGATTAATGAAAAGGATGCAGCCCTTATCTTGAAGTTTATTCAGGGTATCAAGGACGAAACATTCTATGATGAAGCTGCAGCAGATGCAAATGGCGACGGTGTAATCAATGCACTTGATGCTACTTGGGTATTAAACCACAAGGGTAACACTTCTAAGCCATCTACACCTGAAACTAAGACTTATACATTGACAGGTACTGATATTAATGCTACTTCTGGCACTGCTCTTACAGCAGACACAAATGTTGGTACAGAAAATATGTTCCTTGCAAAGACTGGCGTTAAGAATGCAAGTGGTTCAGTTCAGATTAGTGGTTCTAAGACAGTTCAGTTCAAACTTACTTCTGATGGTACAGTTGCATTAACAAATGCTATTTCTTCAGGTGCATATGCTAGACAGGTAGCGATTGTTAACTCAAATGGAGATACAGTTGCAACTTTAAATGTTCAAAATAAGAATGGTGCTAAGAACAATTTAAGTGCTACTTCACTTGTAGCAGGTACTTACACAATTAAGGGTGTAAATGTTGATTCAAGTGATAAATCTACAAACGGTGGTCTTAATTCTTCTGTAAACATTGGTACAATTACAGTAACAGGTACTCTTGAACAGATTTCTGCAGAAGCAACAACAAAGACTACAGTAACTACAACAACAGAAACTACTACAGAAACAACAACAAAGGCTACTACAACAACAGAAGCTACAACAACAACTACTACTGAAGCTACTACAGAAACAACAACAGTAACTCCAGCAGGCGACATTGTAGCAACAATTAATGCAAGTGATTTAACAGCTGGCGATATTACAGCTAACACAGTAAGTGGTCAGTTCAAGCTTATTGCAGATGCAACAAACAAGTTAACAATTGAAGCAAACAGCAAGAGCTTAGATGGTTATGAATTTACTCAGAGATTAAAGACAAACGGTACTGGTGCAGTTGATAAGAGAGCAATCTCATTCACAACAACTGGTGCAGGTAATGTAATCTTCTATGCAATGAGTGGTAGTAACAAGGAAGATAGACCAGTAAACTTACTTGATGCAAGTGGTGCAACAGTAGGTACAGTAACAGTATCTGGTACAACATTAGCTAAGTATACAATTGCAATTCCAAGTGCAGGTACATACTACTTAGTATCAGGTAAGAGTGGTATCAACTTCTACTTAATTGGTACTGATGTAGCATTAGCAGACCAGAAAGCTGATGCAACAACAGAAACAACAACAGCTACTGAAACTTCAACAGAAGCAACAACAGCTACAACAACTACAAAGGCTGATGATACAACAGAAACTACTACAACAGCACCAGCTGACAAGGCATTTGCTGTAAGTGGTGACAGCTGGTCAGCTGAAAACGATAGCGTACCAACTTGGTTAAATGGTGGTAAGCTTACAACTGCAACAAACAGCAGTAGTTACAAAGCTTTCGCAGCAGAAAGTGCTAATGGTACTGCATTTACAAAGACTGTAAATGTAGCAGCTGATAGTTCAATTACTATTGATGTTGCTGATGCTTTAACAGCAAGCGTATTCATCGCTGGTAACAACAACGCAGCAAACAAGGGTGTAATTAAGGCTACATTTACTGACGAAAGTGGTACTGTAACAGATATTACTCCAGCAGATGCTAACCTTGGTGGCAGAAAGACTGCAACAACAGCTTTCGAACTTGTTGCAACTGGCAAGGGTACAATTACAGTAACTCCAGATTATAACTCATTATTATACAAGGTTACTGTTAAGTAATAAGATTTTATAGCAAAATTAGTTGATTTGGGCGAGGGTTTATAGCAAGAATAAATGAATACACAAAATATTCACAAAAAAATTGTATAAACCCTTGCAATTTTAATAAGAAAAGGGTATACTTTTATAAAGGAAATTTTTTCTAAAGGTGAGGAAAATGTTTCTATTATAAAAGAAGGAGGTTAATTATGAAATTCAGAAGTTTATTATGCTCTGTATTAGCTTCTACTATGGTTATTGGCTCTTGTGTTTGTGCTAATGCCGCTACATTTACAGCAGGTAGTGAAAATGCTACAGCAGGTAATGTAGTATCAGTACCTATTACTGTTGCTCCAAGTGCTGGAGAAACATCTACAGATGTGAACGCCTATGCTATAGCTATTAGCTATGATTCATCTGTGCTCACACCAGTGGTAAAGGGAACTGACGAAGTAGGCGACAACACTTATGCAACTGTTGGTGACAGCTTTAATAGTGGCGTGCTTACAGCTGATTTAAAAGATAATGAAACAGGCAATGATGAAGTTCTTATAGGTTGGGCTGCAGCTTCACCTGTTAATGTAACTGAAGCAAGTACTCTTGCAACTGTAGATTTTACAGTTAATGCAAATGCTACTGGTTCTACTGATGTAAAAGTTGCTGTTGCTCAGGTAGCTAATTCTGATTCAGCTTTAGCTGATAAAAGTACAATCGAAGCTGCTGCTGGTACTGTAACTGTTGATACAGCTACAAAGGTTGTTTATGGTGATGTAGATGCTAATGGTGCAATTGAAGCAAAGGATGTAACTTTAGTTTCTAAGTATGTAGCCGGTTTAACTACTTTTACAGACACTCAGATAAAGGCAGCTGATGTAGATGGCAATAGTAGTATAGAGGCAAAGGATGCAACTTTAATTGCTAAGTATGTAGCCGGTCTTATTTCTACATTCCCAGTAGAAGAGTAATAATTGTTTATTTGTAGAGGAGATATAGAAGTATGAAATTAAAGAGAGTTTTAAGTGTGTGCTTGGCAGCTGCTACAGTAGCAACTTGCTCATCTGTTGTTTCAGCAGCAGATAATGGCTTTGCAGTTCGCACACCTATTAATTTAGCAACAGGCGAAGAAGTTACAGATACTTTAACAGCTGGTGATGTTCTCGCTATTCCTGTAGATGTATTTTCATCAACAGGTGGTATTGATTCACTTACATTTGATGTAAACTTTACAGATGTTTTAAGTATCGGTTATGCTGATACTGACCTTTCAGATGACCAGTATGCTAATCTTGAAAGTTTAGGTGAAATCATTACTGAAGATGACGGTACAGATGTTGTTGTAAAGAATATTTACAAGGCTGGTCGTAAGAAGACATATCCAGGTTCTTGGACAATTAATCCTAACTATGTTAAGGATGGCGTTAGATGTGTAAGAGCCGTTTGGGCTAATGCATTAACTATTAGCACTACTGACGATCCAGAAGCATATATCGTTTGTTCAGTAACAAAGGACGTTACTGCTGATGAATTAAATACAGCACTTACTGGTTCATCTAGTGAAGTTATTTCTTTCAGTGATATTGATGGTAACATGGAAGACCATGCTCTTAAGGCTGCCCCAGCAAAGATTAACGCTACTCAGGGTGCTTTCAAGGTTGTTCTTGATGCTGATGCACTTCCAGCAGGTAACTGGGTACAGGGCTTATATGCTCAGGTAGGTTCTACTAAGCAGGAAATTACAGCTTGTGTACATGCTGATGGTACTACAACTTATGAATTCCCAGTAAGAGTTAACTCTGCAACTGGTGCAACTAATGCTATTGATGTTGATATTTATGCAACTACTACTGCTGATGAAGCTGGTGCAACTACTTCTACTGACAAGAAGATTGGTTCAATCAACCTTACTATGGACGGTACAGTAACTAGCTACACTACAGTTGATGGTACAATAGCTAAATAATATAAGGAGGTAGATTGATAATGAAAAAGTACGAAAAACCAGAAATTAAAATCGCTTCCTTTGATAGCGAAAATGTAGTTTCTACAAGTGCAGGTGTAAACCTTACTAAGTTCAACACTACAAACAAGTATACATCTATCGAATTCTAATAAATTGAATTTTGATGAAACTTTAATAAAGAGCCTAATTTATTTAGGCTCTTTTCTTATATTAATATTGAATCGGAAAGATAAATTAGGAGGTATAATATGAAAAAGTTATTGGCTGTTTTTATGGCTGTTATGGCTCTTAGTGTAAATGCTTTTGCAGCAACAGAGGTAAATGTTGTTGTGGATAAAACCCCAGTAGAACAAAAGGGCGTTATTGTAGATAATAGAACTCTTGTGCCTGTTCGTGGCGTGTTTGAAAAAATGGGATATACTGCTGAATATGATGCTGAAACAAAGACTGCTACTCTCAAAAAGGATAGTGATGTTTTAAAGTTTACAGCAGGAGAAAACTATTTTACATACAACGATAAGAAAATAGAAACAGAAGTACCTCAGCAGATTATTGAGGGCAGATTTATGTTGCCTTTAAGAGCTATCGAAAGTGTAGAATTTGTTGGTATTAAGTGGGACGGCGAAACAAAGACTGCAAGTATTACACACCCATTCTCTGTTGTGCCAATTACAGTAGAGGAAGCTGACAAAATGCTTAGTGGCGATGCTACAGATATAAATTTAGACTAATTTAGAGAGCCTATCATTTGATAGGTTCTTTTTTTATTGTATTTGTCATAATATTAAGGGATAAATATTATTTAAGGAAGTGACAATATGTATCCCGAAATATATTCTGCTGTCTATGATTTTGGAATATGCCCTAAGAATATAGTGCGTTGCAAATATTTTTATATTGTTCATACTGACAAGGGCACTTACAGCATTTGCAAGGCAAGGGTCAATACCAACAGAATAATGGAAATTTACAGATTAAAGGAACAATTATGGACAAAAGGTTTTAGGGCTTTTGACAGATATTTACCGGCAAAAAGTGGATTACCTTATGTAGAGAGAGATAGTGATGTGTATATCCTTTCGCCTTTTAAGGGAGCCAACGAACTGGACTTCCTTAATAATGCTCAAGTTGTAAAAGCTATTGAAACCATAGGTAGTATGCAGTATGCCTTGAGTCGAATAGACAGCCAACCAATGGTAAGAGCCGCATCTATTTTAAAGCCTCATCCCTTAGATGAAATGGAAAAGGGGCTTACTACTATGGCAAAGTGTAGAAAAGCAATATCCAATACAAAGACTTTAAAAGATTGGGATATGACTGTACTGAAAGTCTATGACAAGTATTATAGCAAGGCTGAAAAGGCTGTTGAAAGATTACAAAAAAGTACCCTTGAAAAATCCTTTATACACAATAGATTAAAAGAGGGTAATATTCTATTTAACTATGGCAGAATTTCTATTATTGATTGGGATTATATGA
>ENA-OPXQ01001806-OPXQ01001806.1-human-gut-metagenome-genome-assembly--contig:-NODE-1806-length-10919-cov-2.065353_pt1 | contig 10919 bp, 9 predicted proteins | sample MGYA00241769_ERZ502042 | MGnify/ENA primary metagenome ERZ502042 (study PRJEB25962, sample SAMEA2041934) | human gut metagenome | biome: human gut; feature: human-associated habitat; material: faeces...
TTTTTTCCTTTGGAATTCTTTTGACCTAAAATATCCGAGAAATCCAATCCAGTCAAAGCAGCTCCAAGTCCTTCCCCTGTTTTTTTTACATAGCTCTCTCTCAATACCCAAAAACGAGTAAAAGCTTCTTCAACTGTATATGCATTTTCCTTGATTTTTCCTTTTTCTTTCTGTCTATTTATATTTTGTTGTTTACCTACTTTCTCTTGCTTATCTGTCTTTCCAGATTTGACTGTTTCCCCTTGTTTCATTAATTTTTCTTGTCTCCCCAGCCTCACCAAAAAATCATACTCTTTTTCCGAAAAAAATCTTTTCGCAAGCTTCCACTTTACTTCCTTTATCTTTTCAATATCACAGCCAATTTCCATTTCTGATACTGCACACAGTACATATTTCCCAGAATGAGAAAGATTAAAACAGATTTCTTCATTTCTTCGCATCGGTTTGCCATGTTCTCCATAATAATACGCACCGTCTGCATTGATTTTTTCTTCTGAAATCCCCCACTCTCTTAGTGCCTGATATAATAAAAACCATGCAGCAAGCTCCGTTTTTCTATCTTCTTCTTTTAGTGGGCGCACTGTTTTCTCCCAATGTTCTTTAGGAAGAAATTCTTTCCACAATGCAAAAGTTCTGGGATCTTTTACATTTTCCGTACTCATTAAATAGACTTTTGTATTTTTCATTTTTACTCCTCAAAAAACATGAGATTGCTGCATTATATAACAAAATATGCAGCAAATGACAAAAAGCTGTCATCAGTTTTCTCTGACAACAGCTTATTTATTCTATCTTAGATATGCTCTGCTTTGCCCTACTGAATAAGAGCCATAACCTCATCTTTTTCAATATAGCCAATGGACTGTTTTACAACTTTTCCATTCTCAAATACGAGTAGTGTTGGAATGCTCATAACGCCGAACTTTGCAGCAAGTGCTGGTTCTTCATCTACATTAACCTTTCCAACTTTTACATTTCCCGCTTCTGCAGCTACTTCATCCACGATTGGAGATAACATCTGGCATGGTCCACACCAGACTGCCCAGAAATCTACGAGAACTTTTCCCTCTGCCTGTAATACTTCCTGCTCAAAATTACTTTCTGTTACTTTTACAATTGCCATTTTCCTCCTCCTTTCGATAAGTATCTCTGGCTTAAAATATCAGAATATACGCTTTCTGATATCTCAATTCATTTATAACTGCCTGATATATTAGAGCATACAACCTTAATTTTTAGAACTTATTAAACACGCTCTGGGTTCTTGTTACGTTGCTCTATAATTTCTTTTACGAAATCTTCTTTATTATACCATATATCCGCCGTTTGTAATCCTGCATTTTTTCTCACATACGCATTTACATCTCTGTCATGATGGGTCCCGCACTGCGGACAATCCCACTCTCTTAACGCAAGATTTTTCATTTTTGCATTTTTGTAACCACAAACAGAACAGATCTGGCTGCTTGCTAGAAGAGGACAAAGCCTTACTTATACTCCATATCTATTGTTATCGAATTATCTTTTACCTTCGCTTCAGCCACGCTTCCACATACCAGCGGCATCATTGGTGGTAAATGTCCGATATCCAGATCCATAATTATCGGTACGTTATATTTTGATAAAATATCAATAACTGCTTTGTACTGATCTAAACCGAAGAATTCTTCTCCATGACAGTATGGTCTTCCAATCAAAAAGCCTTTTGTATTTTTAAACCATCCTGACTCATCAAGCTGCCATAATGCCCTGCGAATTCCCATTACATTAAGATCACAAGCTTCTAAGAACCAGAGCACACCATCTTCCTTATACTTTTCATTAAATTCTTCTACTTTATCGAACTTTGTACCACATAAAGTAGCAAGGCAATCGAGGCATCCTCCTAAAAGCCGTCCTTTTACAGCAATTTCTTCCCTTTCATTTATAATTTTATGAGGTTCACCTGCCGATACCTTATCACGAGATATTTTATTACAATCTGATACACTCTGAATTTCTTCTGGTTCTTTTCCTGTAGAAAGCCCATCCTCCGCCGTCCAGGTACGAAGCTCAAATTTTTCCGTCACATTATATGGTACTAATGGATTCTCTTCTGTCTTTAAACCTTCCCTTTCCCATTTGTCATAATTGTGTACTTTTTTACACATTCCTGTTAATATTTCCATCGAATTTTTTAACGATTCATGCCACGGTTCCATGCCAAAAGCTGCTGCACACGGGCCATAAATGCCTGCGGTATCACAAAGAGTTGCCAATAAAAAAAGGAGATTTGTGTTATCTGAATAACCCATAAACCATTTTGGCTCTTCCTGTCGAATCTTTTCAAAGTCTACATATGGGAGAATTTCGCACATCAATTCTCCGCCACCACAGGAAATAAGAACATCTACATCTTCTTTTTCATACCACTCATTGAACTCTTGGGCGCATTTTTCCGGCGTATTACTGATTCCTATGCCGCATCCTTCATAAACATTAGGGCCAAGACTCAAAGAATACCCCTCTTTTGTCCATACTTTCTGTGCGTTCTCAAATGCACTTTTATAAGGTTCTATGTTACATCCAAATGATGGTGCAACAAATCCTATTGTACCATTTTCTGGTAAAAATTTTCCGTATTTCATGCCATTTTTCCTCCTGTTTTTATCATACCATAAACTTCCATGTTGTTACTAGCTTAGTCTTAATTATTAAGGTTTTTAACATCATTTCGCTATAAGTGTTACAAAATTGTTAACTTTATCTTGACATTTCTTAATAATTATATTAATATAGGTCTTGTGCAAATCGAAAAACACGCAATTTATTAAAAAGGAGATATCGTTTGAAATATTTAAAATCAAAATTATTTACTAGTTTATTCGCAACTTTATTAATATTAAGCTTCTGTATGGCTAAGCCTGCACAGGTTCATGCCAGTAATGCAGATTCTGCTAAGATGGCTCGCTGGATGAGCATTTGCAGTTCCATGGCTGACAATATCGAAAAGAAACATTTCGTTTACAGCAATGGCGGAACAGCAAGAACTTACAACTCTGCAGTTAAAAGAAGCAGACGTTCTAACTGTGCATTATATGTTTCCTGGTGCTTACAGAAATACGGCGCATTAGGTTCAGGTCAGACATTCTACATCCGCCGTGGAAGTTCTTCTATCAGAAAAAACTTCGGACACTGGAAAAAGAAAAAAGTACAGGTTATCAGAGTTAACAAACGTGCTTCCCGCGTAAACTTAAAGAAGGGTGACGTTGTTCTCTGGTCCGGACTTGGACACACAAACATTTACGCTGGTAAGAATTCTTCTGGTGAACGCTTATGGTTTGACGCTGGTAAAGCTGCCACATATGGTCACCACTCAGGAAGCCGCTTTAACAATATCGGAAAGAAAACTCAGGGATATTTAAATTCTAAAACTGTTTCTTATATCATCCGAATTAAGGGACTTTAAGATTTCATACATAATTTAGATTAAATATTTCAAAACCGATTATATATAGTAAATATAACCCCCACGGAATTTTTCGTGGGGTTTTTTATTTGTAAAATACTACTTATTCATAATTGCATCAATCGCATCAATAAATCCAGCCCTGATTCCTGCATGCTCTAATGCATCCACACCACAGATTGTTGTTCCTGCCGGTGAACATACATTATCCTTTAACACACCTGGATGCTCGCCGGTCTCAAGCTGCAATTTGGCACTTCCAATTATCATCTGAGATACCATTTCATACGCCTGCTTTCTAGGCACTCCATATTTTACCCCGGCGTCTCCTAACGCTTCAATTATCAAATCTACAAAAGCAGGGCCACAGCCTGTAAGTGCTCCACCAATTCCCATCAAATGAACTGGCAGCTCAATTACAATTCCCAATGCTTCAAATAACTTTTTAATTTCTTCTCTTTCTTCTGGTAAAAGTGAATTTTTCTCTTCAAATAAAAGAACACCCTCTCCTACCATTGCCGGTGTATTTGGCATGATAAACTGAAATCTTGTACTTTTATCAAGATATTCCTCATACTTGTCATAATTCCAGCCTGCCGCGATAGAAATTAATGCCTTTCCTTTTAACTCTTCCTTAATCTCAGAAAGAACTCCTTCTATCTGATATGGTTTACAAGCCATCACTAAAGTATCTGCTTTTGCTGTTAATCCTTTTAAATCCTTGCATGGAACAAAACCAATTTTTTCTGCATTTGCCTCAAGCTTTTCATAATGCGGTGCGTAGGCAAATACTTCTTCTTTTTTCATTAAACCTTTTTGTAATATTCCTGCTGCTATTGCTCCTGCCATGTTTCCCATTCCAATAAATCCTAATGTTTTCATGTTGTCCTCCTGTCTGTCAATTCTATGATTTTAGATATACATATCTTTCACAATATTAAAATAAAATTATGAAAATGTATTGTCTATGGCTTCTTTATTCCAAGAAATAAAATCTCTCAGAACTTTATTTGCAGATAGTTTACCATATTTTTTGTTATCTCTCACTCTTTTTTCCTGTTTTTGTGATATGATGCTAAAGGAAACAAAAAATGAATTGTAAACTGTACAGCCTTGTTTCTTTTCTCATATCGTTTGCGTAAAACAACGGGCTGACTACAATCACACAATGCGTCTTTATGCAGGAATGATTTTTCAAACACTCTAGAACTACAAATTTATTACAATAGGATTTTGACTATGGATTTTACAAAAAATACAAATTTATCAATTGAGAAAATATCTGAAAACAAAACATCAGGCACTGAACTATCTGTTACCAAAATATACGATAGTACAGCCGAAAAAACATTTACGAATAATGCTTTTTCTCATTTTGTTACAGATACTATGACTATTCTCTGGGAACCTGCCGATTCGGGCTGTCGGCTGCTTCGCTGTTTTGGCAACAGCCCCATATTGAATGTTCCAGATATGATTGACGGACGGACAGTCAGTGAAATGGGAGCTTACTGTTTTTCCCGTTCTCGCCCCAGATTTCCTGAGAAAATTTACAAAACTATTTTTATAGATATAGAAAATCAGGAAACTACACTGGAAAGCGGACAGGCTTTTAACCAGAAAGATTTTGATTTTTCAGCTTTTGGAACAGAGCTTGATGGTACCTTTCTTGAAGAAATCACTCTTCCTGACTGTACAGCAACACTTCACAATGCCGCATTTTATAACTGCCGTAAATTAAAAAAACTTTCTGTAGGAACTGCAATTTCCGGCATTGGAAGCGATGAATTTATGAATGATTCCCAGCTGGAGCATCTGATCATTCGTGGAAAAGATTCTGAAGCAACCGGTTTACCTCTTATTTTGGAGCGAATCGCAGAAAATATTACCGTTTCTTTCTGTCCGAATTCTCCCTCATCACCAGAGAGTATTGTGTTCTTCCCTGAATATTATGAATGGTTAGACGAGATTTCCCCGGCTCATATTTTTAGCAGAAGTATTCATGGTGAAGGCTTCCGCATGAGAAGGAGCTTTGAAAACGGTATTCTCGATTACAGAAAGTATGATTCCTGCCTTGAAAATGCTCTTACGGTCGAATCGCCGGAGTCTTTATGTAAAATTGCTTTAAACCGCCTTCGCTGGCCTTCTCGGCTGGAAGACATTTTTAGAGAAAAATATGAAAATGTCATAAAAAAATATATGGGCACTGCTTTTACCCTTGCCGTAAAAGATCAGGACTTTCCGATGCTTCAATTTATCTGCGAGCATTTTTCTCCCGATGCATCCGCTCTCGCTTCTGCCATCGACCAGTGCATAGAAAAAGAATGGGGAGAGGGAAATGCTTTTTTAATAGAAGCAAAACATAAGTCTTTTTCTAAAAAAACATTTGATTTTGACCTGGATTTTTAGGAGGTGATACAATGACACAAACTGAATGGGAAAATGAAACGTGTATTAAAATTCTCGAACTTATTCAAAATGAACTATATGTGGATTTTCGTTATCTTGATGTTGCCGTTTCCGCACTTACCTTAACACCAAATGATTCTCTTCGTTCGACAGCAACCGATGGAATCTCCTTCTTTTTCCCGCCAGAACAGATTCTTCGGGTATTCCGCTCCAACCCGCTTTTCTTAAATCGCGCTGTACTGCACAGCGTATTTCACTGTATTTTTCGGCATCTGTGGATTCGTGGAAGCCGCGACCCAGATTTGTGGAACCTTTCCTGCGACATTGCTGTAGAGTGGATCATTGATTCTTTTGAGAAGAAAAGCGTAAAGCGTGCTCTCTCTGGAATACGCACAAATATTTATAACGATTTTCGTCAATATAAAATTCCCATCACGGCCGCAAATATTTACAGGTATCTTTTACCCGATATCGCTGACAATCCAGACCGATTAAATCAACTTATGATGGAGTTTTTTACCGATGATCACCGTTTCTGGCCAAAAAAACCGTCAACTTCGCCTTCCGCCGCAAAGGCAGGACAATCATGGGATAAAATCAGCCGCCGCATGGAACAGGAATTAAATCTTCGTGGCGATGATTCCGCCTCCGGCATTGATGCTATGAAAACGCAGATCAAAGAGGGAAAAAGCCGCCGTTCCTATAAAGACTTCCTTCGAAAATTCACCGTACTTAAGGAAGAACTTCACTGTGACTATGATGAATTTGACTTAAATTATTACTCTTATGGTCTGCGTCTTTATAAAAATATGCCGCTGATTGAACCATTAGAAAGCCGGGAAGTAACTAAGATTTCTGAGTTTGTCATTGTCATTGACACAAGCTATTCGACCAATGGCCCACTTGTCCAGAAATTCCTTGAAGAAACATTTCAGATTATTCAGGAGCGGGACAGCTTTTTCCATAAAAGCCAGATTCGAATTATTCAATGTGACAATCAGGTACACTCAGATACCATTATTAAAGAACAGAGAGACATTCCAAAACTGCTCCATAACTTTGAATTAATCGGTGGCGGGGGTACCGATTTCCGTCCTGCCTTTTCTTACATTAATAAATTACTTGAAGATGGAGAATTTCAAAATTTGAAGGGTGTTCTGTACTTTACAGATGGAAAAGGCATTTATCCCGCAAAAAGACCACCTTATGAAACTGCCTTTTTGTTCTTAGGAGAAGAAGAACATCCTGATGTGCCAGCATGGGCGATGAAATTGATATTGCACGAGGAAGATCTTTAAATATTTATTCAACTTTATGAATATGACCAAAAATTACCTGTTATTATATTTGGTATTCTATAAATCTATCAACAACGAAAGGATTCAATCTTATGAATATAAAAAAAGCAAAAGAAGATATTAAAAATACCGTTCGGGCTTATCTGAAGAAAAATGATTACGGACAGTACAGTATTCCCTCTATCCGCCAGCGTCCCATGTTATTAATGGGACCTCCCGGAATCGGCAAAACACAGATTATGCAGCAAATTGCACAGGAATGTAACATCGGCCTTGTGGCATATACCATCACTCACCACACCAGACAAAGTGCTGTCGGACTGCCATTTATTAAAGAAAAAACATTTGATGGCAAATCTTACTCCGTCACCGAATATACAATGAGTGAAATCATTTACAGCATCTATCAGTACATGGAAGAGTCCGGCAAAAAAGAAGGTATTCTTTTTATCGACGAAATTAACTGTGTTTCTGAAACACTTGCTCCAACAATGCTGCAATTTTTACAGTGCAAAACTTTCGGAAATCAGGCTGTCCCAGAAGGATGGATTATCGTTGCCGCAGGCAACCCACCAGAATACAACCGAAGCGTCCACGACTTTGACTTCGTAACCTTAGACCGTGTACGCAAAATTGATATTGAAGCAGATCTTGACGTTTTCAAAGGCTACGCCAGAGCAAGACATTTGCACCCATTCATTTTAAGCTATTTAGAACTCCGCCCGCAGAACTTTTACCGTACAGAAAATGATGTGGATGGCATTCATTTCGTAACCGCCAGAGGATGGGAAGATTTAAGCAGCCTTATCTACACTTACGAAGAGCTTTCTATCAAAGTAGACGAAGACATCATCCACCAGTTCATTCAGCACGAGGACATTGCAAAAGACGTTGCCGCCTACTATGATCTCTACCAAAAATACAGAGACGACTACGATATCAGCCGCATCCTCACAGGACAGGCCGGAGCCGATATCTATTCCAAACTGTTCCGCGCTTCTTTTGACGAACATTTAAGCTGTGTCGAACTCCTCATCAGCGGACTGCATAACTATATCTCCGATGCTCTAACTGCCGATAATCTGACAACAGAAGCCTATGCCTTCTTAAAAACTTATCAGATTGAATTGAAAAAACAGATTCAAAATTCTTCCGATTCAGATTCTACAGCTCCAGGCTCGGATATATCTGCCACTGTCTCAAAAGTGAATCACTCAAATGGCAATATAGCTGCTACTTCTAATACGGCTCATTTAGATTGTGGTACACCTGATTCTAAATCCAGTATCCCAACTGAAAATGGACTCTACCGCGTCCTTCTACAGAAAAAAGCAGCAGAATATGAACAGGAAAATAAAGCAGGTCTCACCTCTCCAGAACAGAAAAACTTCCAATTAAAATTATTGGAACTCCTTACTGCCTGGACACCAGACTCCAGCCTTCCACCAAAAGAAGCTTTCCTCACCGCCAAATCTGGATTTGATAAACAGTGCCAAACCCGCATAGATACAATAAAAAAAGCATCCTCCGCGCTGGAAAATGCTTTCACTTTCATGGAAGAAGCCTTCGATGAAGGCCAGGAAATGGTTGTATTTGTCACGGAACTTACAATGGATCCGGAGGCATCACAGTTTATTACGGAAAATGGATGCGAACGGTACTTCAAATATAATAAAACCTTGTTAGTCGGCAATCGACGGGCTGCAATCCTAAAAGAATTGGACAGAGATGCTATATACTCTAATCCAAATGAATATGAATTCTGATTTGCCGCAGGCAAGATAGACGCCCACAGTAAATAAAAGAAACTATATTTATGACTTTAGTCGCGGCGGTTTGAATACTCGCTTCTACACGCTCGTATCCAAACCTTGCTCCGAGGTCACAAATATAGTTTCTTTAATCTTTCCAACATATTTTTCGAGCGTTCATCTGCAAATCCCTCTCCAACTAATTCCCCAAATTTTCAATAAACAAAATTCAAGAAAATAAATTATAATTATAATCTTCAGAAAGTAAGAGACTTTTTGTTCGTTTTGTTATTCCAAACCGGAAAGCAGAAAAATATCTATGTTTACTTTTGGTAAAGTCAATAGTGGATTTTATTGCCTTTTTATAAAAGTTGAACAAAAATGTAGGGGGTTATTGATAGGCATATGAAATAAGAGTTAGTTATTGAAAATATTTCTCAATAAATGCATTGACTTCTAATTATAATTAGGGTATACTAACTTTCGTAGAAAAGAAATTCATACAGATGTACTAGGTGATTATCAGATACACTGTCGGAAAATTTGCTTTAGAAAAGGAGATGATAATATGCCACTGTCTATGGTGAAAGCAGGAGAACCAAACGTCATTAAAAAGGTAGGAGGAAAGTCAGAAACGAAAAAGTTTCTTGAAAACCTTGGCTTCGTTGTTGGTGGTCTGGTGACCGTAATATCAGAAATCAATGGCAGTCTCATTGTGAATGTCAAAGATTCCAGAGTTGCTATTGGAAAAGATATGGCTAATAAAATCCTTGTTTAAAGCAAGTTTTTTGTTCCGATGAATAAGTATGAATAAAAAGGGAGAATAAAGACATGAAAACATTAAAAGAAGTCGCTGTTGGTCAGACAGTAACAGTGAAGAAGCTTTCTGGTGCCGGTCCTGTGAAACGTCGTATTATGGACATGGGAATCACAAAAGGTGTTGAAGTTTATGTAAGAAAGGTTGCTCCGCTTGGAGATCCTGTAGAGATCACTGTTAGAGGTTATGAGTTATCTGTAAGAAAGAACGATGCTCAGTGCGTACAGGTAAAATAAGTGCGCAGTAGTGTTCGGTAGGAACTATTATGAAAAAATGCAACTGTGGAGAAGAACGCAGTTACAATAAGAGGGATTAAGGAGGTAAGAAAAAATGGCAATTAAGATTGCACTTGCCGGCAACCCGAACTGTGGTAAAACAACAATGTTCAACGCATTAACGGGCGCTAACCAGTACGTAGGAAACTGGCCGGGAGTTACTGTAGAGAAAAAAGAAGGTAAATTAAAGGGAAAGAAGGGAAAGGGCGAAGACATTATCGTAACGGACCTTCCTGGTATTTATTCCCTTTCACCATACACACTGGAAGAAGTAGTCAGCCGTGACTATGTCCTCAAAGAGAATCCAGATGTGATCATTGACCTTGTCGATGCAACAAATATCGAGCGTAACCTGTATCTGACCACTCAGCTGATCGAGACAGGTGTTCCGGTTGTTATTGCACTGAACATGGCTGATCTTCTTGAAAAAAGAGGAATCAAGATTGACACCAAGCGTCTTTCCATGCTGCTTGACTGCCCGATCATTGAGACATCTGCGCTGAGAGGGGAAGGCCTTGACAAATTGATCGACGAGGCTGTCAAAGTTGCAAAGAGCAGCAAAGTTGATCTTCCAAAAGAAATCTTCTCCAAAGATATGGAAGCAGCTATCGACGAAGTAAAAGGTGTTCTTCCTACATCTGTTACAGATGATAAGAAGAGATGGTATGCGGTTAAGTTCCTTGAGAATGATGAAAAAGTAAAAGAGGCTATGAAGCTTTCTGCTTCCGGACAGTCTCTGGTTGATACAAAACGTCAGGAACTTGAAAAACAGCATGACGATGACATGGAAAGTATCGTAACAGACGAAAGATACAAATTCATCCAGAAGATCGTTAACACAACCGTTAAAAAAGCAAAAGACAAACTGACTGTATCTGATAAAATTGACCGTATCGTTACCAACCGTATCCTTGGTATCCC
>ENA-OPXQ01001809-OPXQ01001809.1-human-gut-metagenome-genome-assembly--contig:-NODE-1809-length-10906-cov-4.771542_pt1 | contig 10906 bp, 10 predicted proteins | sample MGYA00241769_ERZ502042 | MGnify/ENA primary metagenome ERZ502042 (study PRJEB25962, sample SAMEA2041934) | human gut metagenome | biome: human gut; feature: human-associated habitat; material: faeces...
CCGCACCTCGCTCGCCGTATCGGCACTTAGAATTATGCGGTATTGCCTTAACACTCTAGTGAATCGCTGTGATGGTTGAAACAAAGCGCAACGCTCTGCCGCTGGAACGTGGGAAAGCGCTTCCGGCGCAAAATCATGGGATCACTGCGGAATGGCAGGGAAACAAGCAGCGTACAAGGGGATGTGGTGGACTGTTTATGTGCGGAAAAAGGAAAAGTGAGACGAATGGAGGCGGACGGAGAACATACATAAGCCCAAAGGGATGCCCAACTCATCAAGTGAAACACGGCGCGAAAAAGCATAACGGCCACAGCGAGATGGCCGAAACACAGACCAAAACGCAAAAAGGCAATGGAAACGCAGCAAAATAGCAGAGGTGAGGAACAACAGAGCAAAATATCTGTCCTTGAATGGAATACACAAAATACAGGGAGTGGAAACGGCGTATGCAAGCCCGCCAAAACTGTATATATAACGCAAAATCTCGAATATATATACAGTTTAACGGTAAAGACTCCTCCAATGATAAAAGCGTAAAAATCGGTTATCCATGGCACAGGAAGCCAGGAAGGCGGCAGGCGCTACAAAGTCAAAAGGTGCAGAATTTTTCCCGATATGTCCTCTGCTCAAAAACATTTTTGTTCTGCATCCCCGATTCCCGCACCTGTTCGGGGGGAGTTTTGGTATTTCCGTATCAGATAGAAAACAGCAGGCCTGTGCTGCGGCAGTACAGATTTGCGGGGCGTTCTGCTTTCCCTATACCGCAGGGGGGGCTGCATATTGCAGAAAAATTACCGTTTCCCCGGTGCAGAATGGATGGCATATTCATTTATAGTGCGATAGAACGATTTCATTGTGTTAGTCTAAACTAATGCGGCAGCAAAAAGCAGCACCTCGAAAGAATGGCTGCCGGAAACCATGCCGTAACCCACGGTCCACAGCAGAATGTTGAACCCCGTCACAAAAGCGCTGACATGAAGTGCAACGGGCGCAAAATTCCAGCCATCCTCACCCTCAATACGGTTATAAAGTTATAAGCAGTCTGAAGGCATTGCCGCACATGGTGCAGGGAGGTTTTTTAAGCGATTTAAGGAGATTTAGGGATAGGAATGGGGCGATGGGCAGAATGTTTAAGCCAGACACGTAATTTCGCTAAAGCCCGGTTTAGCGAAATATAGAGGAGAGCGGGTCAATGCCGTCTGCCAGAATGCCGCCAGAAAAGCTGGCGTGCGCCGCTGCACAGGCTGCGCTGGCTTCGTCACCATCAGCATTATGCTTTTGATGAACTCTGCAGTGGATGCAGTGGGCGGCTGGACAACGCGGACGATGTATCAGAGATCATGCAGCGCTCATCTGTCGGTTCCCGTTTTGCCGTATCATTCTGCTGCTTTAACAAGAACGAAAATCTTTACGGCGGCAAAGAAATGCTGTATACTAAGGTGTAAAGACACCTTGGAGAAAATACTGTGGACAGGGAGAAAATGCTATGAATGACGAAAAAATCACCCTTGATCTTGTGATTGATGTGCAGAAAGATTTTATTACCGGGGCACTGGCCAACACACAGGCGCAGGCCAATGTGGCGCACCTGGCAGAGACCGCGCGGGCACACGCGCAGGCCGGGCACTGGATGTTCTTTACCCGTGATACCCACCAGGACAACTACCTGACCACGCGGGAGGGCCGCAGCCTGCCGATCGAGCACTGCATTGAGGGTGAGGATGGCTGGAATTTTGCGCCCGAACTGGAAAACGTCATGGCGGACACCGAGCCGGAAGTGTGCCACATTGTGGACAAACCCACGTTCGGCAGTTATATGCTGCCCAGTGAGATTCTGGATGAACTGATGGCACACAACAAGGCTGTTGAAGATATTGAAAAAATTGTTATTTATGGCTACTGCACCGATATCTGCGTGATTAGCAACGCCATGGTACTGCGTGCAGCTTTCCCGGAAACAGAGATCGAAGTTTTGTCGGACTGCTGCGGCCGGGGTAACGCCCCAGAGCCACCAGATCGCGCTGGATGCCATGCGGGCCTGCCAGTTTACAATCATATAATAGGTGATGAAATAAAAAATACCGTGCAGCTTTTTTTGAACTGCACGGTATTTTTATCTGTTTGTCAGCTGGCGCAGCTGGTTCAGGTCCTCCCGCGTATCCACATCCCTCAGTTCGGCATCGTTCCGGGCGGACACAAGGCAGACGGAACCGGGGTGGGCCCGCGCAACGGCATTGCCGCCGCGGCCATCCGGCAGGTGAAGCAGCTCCGAAAAATAATCCGCGCCGAACAGCACTGGGCTGCCGGGGGTGCCATCGGCAGCGCACAGCCGCACAATGGCATCGGGGGCCGCTGCCAGCGCCAGTGCTTCCACACTTTGCTGCGTGAGCAGCGGCTGGTCCCCCGGCAGAAACAGGCAGCCGCGCAAAGCGGGCTCTTTTCCCAGCAATGCCGCCAGCCCCAGCCGGACCGTATCGCTGCGGAAGGGCTGCGCGTGGCGCAGAACGGGGACGCCCTGCGCGTTACAGAGCGCCTCAACCTCTTCCGAGCGGGTCACGACAATGCGGCAGGCCAGCAGCGGCAGGGCGGCTAGAGCCAGCGCATTGGCGATCAGCGGTGCACCGCAAAAATCCGCCATCAGCTTGTTTCCGCCGAACCGCCGCCCCAGCCCGGACGCCATGACCACACAGCCAAGAGCGGGCGCGGGATCGTCCAAATCCACCACAAAGGCATCCTGCCGGGCGCACAGTGCGGTTAAAAATGGGGTATCCTGCTTACGCACAATAGCGAGAACGCGCTTTGCATCCAGCAGCGCTTCCACTGCCTGCCGGAATTCGGGGCAGCTATTTTCCAGGTAACCGAGTTCATCCAGCACCGCCCATTCGCTCTCCCCTGCCGCCATGCGGTGCAGGGCGGGTACTCCCAGCAGCAAAAAGCCGTCCGCCACGGGGCGCATCCGGTTTTCGCCTGGGGGCAGTGCCGGGTCAAAGCGGCCAATCACCGCTATTTTTCCGCCCACACTTTCTCGAATTTCCACACGGTCCGCAGGGTACGCTGCTGTGGTAATTTCCTGTGCCCCGGGGCAAATCAATGGCACCAGCGCACGCAGCAGGGTGGTTTTTCCCGTACCGCGCCCGCCGGTCAACAGCAGGTGGCGCTTACCGCTCGCCCGGAAAGAACTTATAATAGAGCTCGCGGTCAGTCTGTACACAGGCATCACGGTAAGCCTCATACCTTTCCATAAAATTGCGGGCTTCATCCGTCAGGGTGCTGCCCCCGCCGCCGCGCCCGCCAATGGTTTTGCGGGTCAGCGCAAAGCCCAATTCTTTTTCCGCCCGCTTGACCATGCGCAGCGCTTTGGAGTAAGAAAGCCCCATGGCCTGTGCCGCCGCCCGCAGTGAGCCGGTCTCTTCAATCCGGTGCAGCAGGCGGCAGGGGCCTTCGCCAAAAAAGCGCTCGCCGATATCATCGCAGAGCATCACACGAATCTTCGGTTTCATTTTTCTTTCCTCATAACGGCAGCAGCGCCAGCCGCACCCGGCCCGTGCGGTCGGTCACGGGCACCAGTTCCAGCGGGCCGTATACTGCTGCCAGCGCGGATTGCAGCGCTTCAACCGGGTCGGTTCTGGGGTACAGCATGGCTCCAACCTGCCCGTTTTGCAGCACGATCAGCGTATCGCACCAGTCCAGCATCAGCATGGGGTCATGCAGGCAGATCAGCGCTGTTTTACCGCTTGCATGCACAAATTCTGCCAGCAGCGCCGCCATATGGCTGCGGTTGGCAAGGTCCAGGGCGCTGTCCGGTTCATCCAGTAGCAGCAAAGGCGCATCCTCCACAAAGGTACGTGCCAGAATACAGAGCTGGCGTTCGCCGCCGCTCAGCGTCAGGTAGTCCTGCTCGGCTTTATCCGCCAGGCCTACCGTGCGCAGGGCTTCTTCCGCTGCCGCACACATGGCAGCGGTGGGGCTTTGCAGCACGCCAAGGCGGGGGTTGCAGCCCATCAGCACAACTTCCCGTGCAGACATGGACACCGAAATTCCGCTTTGCTGCGGGATGTAACTGACCGTTTGTGCCAGACACCTGGTAGAAAGGCTTTCCAGCGGCACACCATCCATCAGGCAGCACCCCGTATGGGGCAAAAGCCCGGCCACTGCGCGCAGCAGGGTGGTTTTTCCGCTGCCGTTCGCCCCCAATATTCCCACCAGCTGGCCGGGGGTATCTATCGTAAAATGAACATTTTGCAGGATGTTCTTATCGCCAAGACGGACGGCCAGATTCTCCACAGTGAACATTACCGCGTCTCCCTCCCCGGCTTTATAATAAGGTAAAGCAAAAACGGAACACCCAGCAGCGAGGTGAAGATACTGACCGGCAGTTCGGTTGCCGCCACCGTTTTGGCAATGGTATCCGCCGCCAGCAGCAGCGTGCTGCCCACCAGCCCGCTGAGCAGGCTGGTGGAGCGGCGGTTGTGCCCCGCCAGCAGCCGCGCACAGTGGGGGGCCAGCAGCCCGACAAAGCTGATCAGCCCAGTCACGCTGACAACCGCGGCCACCACCAGCGTTGCCAATGTCAGCAGCAGAAAACGCATCCGCCCCACCGGAACCCCCAGCAGCCGCGCTTCATCCTCTTCCACGGATAAAAGCATCGCCTGACGGTGCAAAGCAAAAATTACGGCGCAGCAGGAAATAACCATTGGAACGGGGAACCACACTCGGCTTTGCGTTACCCCCGCCAGGCTGCCCATGATCCAATATTCAATGCTGGCCAGCTCTTTTTCCGGGTCAGCGGTCAGCTTTAGCAGCATCAAAAGAGTTTGCGCCAGCGCATGTACGGCAATGCCCGCCAGCACCAGGTTCATCTTGCTGCGCCCCGGCGCGGCGGCCGCCAAGCCAAGCGAGAGAAACACCGCTGCCAACCCGCCCGCAAAGGCGCATACCGTGGTGCCCAGCATGCCCGAAGAGACAAACAAGATGGCAAATGCCGCGCCAACGCTGGCCCCCGACGATACCCCAATGATATCCGGGCTTGCCAGTGGATTGCGGAAAACAGTCTGGTACACAAAGCCCGCCACGCCAAGACCGAACCCGCCCGCCAGCGCCATTACGGCACGGGGCAGGCGCAGCACCGTAAAGGTGCGCACTGCCATAGCGTCCCCCGCCAGCAGTGCCTGCAGGGTTATGGGATAACGGCCGAAATAAAGTGCCGCACCAAAGGCCATAAAAACGCAGAGCGTTGCGCCCAGAAGGCACAGCGCCGTGCGTTTGCGGTTATTATTCATAAGATTCGGGGGTAAAGCCATAGAAGCTACCATAGAATTCATCGGCAGCGGCGTGGTAATACTCCTCGGTCACCTGCTCCGGGTGCAGCACGCTGGCAAGATAAACACTGCCAAGGAAGCTGGCCGGCACGGGGGAATCCACAGCCTCAACAGCGTGGGGCAGCTGGTAAACATGGCTCTCCTTGACGGCGGTGCAGTCCGCCAGGGCGGCATCGTTCAGAACAGAATCAACGTCATATTCAGCATCGGATGCCAGAATGATGTAATCGGGGTTCCAATCCAGGATCTGCTCATAGGAAACTTCGGCCCAGTAGGTATCTTCCACGCTGGCGGCGGCGTTTGTGCCGTTGGCGTTTTCGATCATCGTGTTCTGATACATGGCGGGGCCTGCGGTTTCCAACACGGAGCTATTGCCTGCCAGGTAAACGCTGGGGGCATCGGTGTCGGCAACGGCTTCGGCCAGGGCGGCCAGGTTGCTCTCAATGGCCATTTCCAGCTCCTCGCCGCGGGCGGTGGTGTTGGTTGCCTGTGTCAGCAGCTCGATCGCGCCGAACAGGCCGGCCTGGTTTTCCGGCTTAACAGCCAGCACAGTCAGGCCCATTTCCTCCATCTGGGGGATGGAATCCTTGAGCTTGGCGGGCACGATGACAAGATCCGGGGCCAGCGCAGCGCAGCCTTCCAGGTCAAACTCTTTGGCGGTGCCAATGCTGGGCAGGGACTGGATCTCCGGGGCGGACAGGCTGTAGATGTTGCGTTTGTCGGCTTTGGCTTCCACGCCAACCAGCTCGTTCTGCACGCCCAGCGCAATCAGCAGGCTGGTGGAAATGTAGTAGCCGCTGGCAAGGGTTTTGGGTTCTTCCTCAATGGTAACTTCGCGGCCCAGCTGGTCGGTAACGGTCAGCGGGTAGGTAACCGCCGTTTCGGCGGCAGGTTCTTCCGGTGCAGCAGTGGCTTCCGGGGCTGCGGTAGCCTCTACGGAAGCGGCCTCGCTGGCTGCGGTACTGCTGGCAGCAGCGGTGCTGCCGCAGGCTGTCAGTGCCATAGCGGCGGCCAGCAGCAGGGCGGTCATTTTGGTCATTTTCATGTTCCTTACTTCCTTCTAAAACCAATATTCCGTTGTGTTTTTCAAACCACAACGGAATTATAGCAGAATTTGTGGTAAAATAAAAGTGGTACTACACAAAAGTATGATTTTACCCAAAAACGGAGAGCATTCTATGATAACGATTCGAGAATATGCCCGCCCCGCCACACTGGAAGAAGCATGGCAGCTGAACCAGAAGCGCCCGAACCGGGTGCTGGGAGGGATGCTGTGGCTGAAAATGGAAAAAATCAGCGTTGGCACAGCCATTGACCTATCTGCGCTGGGGTTGGATACCATTGAAGAAACCAATACCGAATTTGCCATTGGCGCCATGGCAACGCTGCGCAGCCTGGAAACCCACGCCGCGCTGAACGCGGCCACCAACGGCGCCATGCGGGAGGCCGTGCGCCATATTGTGGGGGTGCAGTTCCGCAACTGCGCCACCGTGGGCGGCAGCGTGTACGGGCGGTTTGGCTTTTCAGACGTATTAACGCTGCTGCTGGCGCTGGACTGCGATGTGGAGCTGTACAAAGCAGGCCGGATGCCCATTGCACAGTTTGCCGCCCTGCCCTATGACCGTGATATTTTGACCCATGTTTACATAAAAAAGACGCCGGGGCTTGCAGTGCATTACCAGTCTGTGCGGGCCACCCAAACGGACTTCCCGATTTTGACCTGCGCTGCTGCACGCACGGCGGATGGAGCCTACCGCTTTGCCATCGGTGCACGCCCCATGAAAGCCATGCTTGTCTGCCCCACGGCCGCCCCGGATGAGCTGCCCGCCGCCGTACAGGCTGCGGTGCCCACCGGCAGCAACCTGCGCGGCAGTGCCGCCTACCGCACCCATCTGGTGGGGGTGCTTGTCAAGCGTGCCGTACAGGCACTGGGGAACCTGGAGGTGCTCTGATGCAAATTCATTTTACGTTGAACCATAAAAAAACAGCTGCTGAGATCGCCCCCGATACCCTGCTGATTGATCTGGTGCGCTCTTTAGGCTGCAAAAGCGTCAAGCGCGGGTGCGAAACCGCCAACTGCGGGCTGTGCACCGTGTTTTTGGACGAAAAGCCGGTGCTTTCCTGCTCTGTACTGGCGGCGCGGGTGGATGGCCGCAGCGTTACCACGCTGGAGGGCCTGCAGGAGGAAGCCGCTGAGTTCGGCGCGTTCATCGCTGACCAGGGGGCCGAGCAGTGCGGCTTCTGCAACCCCGGCTTTATCATGAATGCGCTGGCCCTTTTCCGCGAAAAACCCGACCCCAATGAGGAGGAGATCAAGGAATACCTTGCGGGCAACCTTTGCCGCTGCTCCGGGTACGAAGGCCAGCTGCGCGGGATCCAGAACTTTTTGGCGTGGAAAAAATCAAAGGAGGCTGCCCAATGAAAACTGTGAACCAGCCTGTGCGCAAGAAGGACGCCATGCAGCTTGTAACCGGCCAGCCTGTGTACATGGATGATGTTATCCCACAGGACTGTCTCATCGTCAAGCTGCTGCGCTCCCCCCACGCCAATGCGATCGTCAAAAATATTGATACCTCCCGCGCCATGCTTGTGCCCGGCATGGAGGTGATTTACACCTGGAAAGATGTGGACCAGAACGCCCGCCGCTACACCCAGGCGGGCCAGACCTACCCCGAAATGAGCCCTTACGACCGCCTTGTGATCGACCGCCATGTCCGCTTTGCCGGGGATGTTGTTGCGATCCTTGCGGGCAAAGACGAAACATGCGTCGATAAGGCGATGAAGCTGATTCAGGTGGAATATGAAGTTCTGCCCGCGGTGCTGGATTTCCACACAGCGCTCGATAACCCTACTCTTGTACACCCGGAGGATAACTGGGAAGCCCTTGTTCCCGGTATCGGAGCTGACAAGAACCGCAACCTCTGCGCCCACGATGAATCCAGCGAGGGTGATATTGAGGCGGTGTTGGCTGGGTGCGATGTGGTCATTGACCACACCTACCACACCCGCGCCTGCCAGCAGGCCATGATGGAAACCTTCCGCACGTATTGCAGCATTGATGCTTACGGGCGGCTGAATGTGCTCAGCTCAACGCAGATCGTGTTCCATTGCCGCCGCATTTTGGCAAACGCCCTGCACATCCCCAAATCCATGATCCGCGTTGCCAAGCCGCGCATCGGCGGCGGGTTCGGCGCAAAACAGACGTCAGTGTGCGAGGTTTACCCTGCCTTTGTTACCTGGAAAACGAAGAAGCCCAGCAAGATCATCTATACCCGCTTTGAAAGCCAGACGGCTTCAACCCCGCGCCATGAGATGGAGATGCACGTGCGGCTGGGCGCAACAAAGGACGGCATCATCAAGGGCATTGACCTGCACACCCTTTCCAACACCGGCGCTTACGGTGAGCACGGCCCCACAACGGTGGGGCTTTCGGGCCACAAGTCCATCCCGCTGTACGGCAAGGCCGAAGCGTTCCGCTTTGTCAGCGATGTTGTTTACACCAACCACATGTCATCGGGTGCGTACCGCGGGTACGGCGCAACCCAGGGTCTGTTTGCGGTGGAATCCGCTGTGAATGAGCTAGCCGACAAATTGGGGATGGACCCGTTCGAGCTCCGGCAGCGCAACATTGTCCATGAGGGCGATGTTATGCCCGCCTACTATGGCCAGGTCAACACCAGCTGTGCGCTGGACCGCTGCCTGAAAACCGTGCATGACAGGATGGATTGGGACCATAAGTACCCCGTGCGCGAGGTCGGCAACGGCAAGGTGCGTGCTGTTGGCATGGGCATGGCCATGCAGGGCTCCGGCATCGACCATGTGGACGTGGGCAGTGCCACGCTGAAAATTAACGATGACGGGTTCTATACCCTCTCCATCGGCGCAGCGGATATGGGCACAGGCTGCGATACGATCCTGGCGCAGATCGCTGCCGAAGTGCTGGAATGCCCGCTGGAAAACATTGCGGTTTTGGGCGCAGATACCGATTCTTCCCCCTATGATTCCGGTTCCTATGCGTCCAGCACAACCTATGTGACCGGCAAGGCCGTGGAAAAGTGTGCGCTGGAACTGAAAGATAAGATCTGCACCCTGGGGGCACAGCTGCTGGGGCTGGACAAAGCCGCCGTGCTGTTTACCGGCGATGCCGTGACGAGCGAGGATGGCACCCAGCGCGTGCCGCTGGCCAGCATTGCAGCGGCATCCCAGTGCGGCAACACGGTGGCGCTGGAAGCCACCGTGACCCACAGCTCGGAGATTTCGCCCCCGCCGTTTATGGTTGGCGCCGCCGAAGTGGAAGTTGACCTGGAAACCGGCGAAGCCCAGGTGGTGAACTATGTGGCCGCGGTTGACTGCGGCACCCCTGTAAACCCGAACCTGGCCCGCGTGCAGGCCGAGGGCGGTATTTTGCAGGGCATCGGCATGGCACTGACCGAGAATGTGACCTACAATGACCGCGGCATGCCGCGCGAAAGCTCCCTGATGCAGTACAAGATCCCCTGCCGCACTGATATTGGACATATTGATGTGAGTTTTGAGAGCAGCTACGAGGGCACCGGTCCGTTTGGCGCAAAGTCCATCGGTGAGGTCGTCATCAACACCCCGCTGCCCGCCGTGGCCGATGCCATCTACCACGCCACCCACAAGCGGTTCTATGAGCTGCCCATCACACCGGAAAAAATCGCCATGGCAGTTGCAGAAAAGCAGAAATGATCGACGAAAAAATTTTTCCGTTTCTTGCGGAGAAGGGACATGTTATTTCTCTGGTGGGCGGCGGCGGAAAGACCACACTGATGTACAATCTGGCTGCGCACTGCGCCCGCAAGGGCTGGCGGGTATTGGCCGCTACCACCACCCATATTATGCAGCCGCCCGGCGGGGTCTGGGCACAGACGGATGCAGAGCTTTTCCGCCTGTGGAAGTGCGGCAGTTATGCCGTAGCCGGAACCGCTGCACACGGCGGCAAATTGACGGCCCCGCCGCAGGCACAGCTGGAGCGCTGGATGACCCTTGCAGATATCGTGCTCATTGAAGCGGACGGCGCAAAACGGATGCCCTGCAAGGCACCCGCTGCGCACGAGCCGGTGCTTTTACCGCAGTGCGATACGGTTCTGGCCGTAGCAGGGCTTTCTGCGTTGAGGCATCCGCTCCGGGAGGTCTGTTTCCGGGCAGAGCTTGCCGCAGAGCTGCTTTGTGTTCCGCAGGATGCGCAGTTGACACCGGAACTTCTGGCAAATCTGCTTGCAAGTGAAGCCGGTGGAAGGAAGGCTGTAGGGGATCGCAGCTTTTATGTTGTACTCAATCAGGTCGATACAAAAGAGCAGGCTGCTCTGGCCCGGCAGGTGGCTGATATTCTGAAAAAAATTTATCGGATTTCCTGCGCTACGTCTCATTTCGAGAAAGGAGAACGTGCATGAGCAAAGAAGGCAAGATCGTGTTCTGCACCGGCGGCGGATGTACCGCAAAGCTGGGAGCCGGAGCGCTGAGCCGTATTCTGGAAAAGCTGCCGCGCGGTGCAAGAGACCCGAGCCTTCTGGTCGGGTACGACAGCCGGGATGATGCCGCCGTGTACCGCATAACAGATGATATCG
>ENA-OPXQ01001822-OPXQ01001822.1-human-gut-metagenome-genome-assembly--contig:-NODE-1822-length-10826-cov-2.154118_pt1 | contig 10826 bp, 12 predicted proteins | sample MGYA00241769_ERZ502042 | MGnify/ENA primary metagenome ERZ502042 (study PRJEB25962, sample SAMEA2041934) | human gut metagenome | biome: human gut; feature: human-associated habitat; material: faeces...
AACGGCGGAACTGATCTGGGAGAAAATCTGTAAAAATGAAAATGGTTTCCCGGAAAGAAAAAGATGTTCTGTTGAAGTATATGCAATGGAAAAATCCGTAACCAGAGCGGAAGCATATGAATCTATGCGGGCAGGAGTAAATGCCCGCATTATACTGAAACTCAGGACAGATGACTGGGAAGCAAGCAGACATCCAGGAGAAGATGGAAAACCAGAATACGCAAGAAAGGTGATCTACGAAGAGGCAGAGTACGACATTATCCGTGCTTACAAAAAAGGAAAATCTTTCGTAGAAATAACGTGTGGTTAAGATGGGATTTCAGGCGATAGGATTTGATGATTTTGCGAAAGAACTGGACCGGCTTGGTAAATTAGATGAGTATGCGCCGGATATGTTGGAGACGGCGGCACCGATTCTGGAAAGAGAATTGAAAGGCCAGGTGCAGGCAGAGGCAAACAGAGGGTATGCAACGGGAGATCTTGCCGGATCAATCAAATCAAGGAAACCGGAAAAGAATGAACGAGGCCATTATGTAACGATCACAGCGAGCGGAAAAGACAAAAAAGGTGTTCGCCGGAATGAGAAACTGGCATATCTCAATTATGGAACAACAAAGCAGCAGGCAAGACCAGTTATTTCCAAAGCAGTACAGAATGCAGAAGGAGAATGTCTGGAAGCAATGCAGAGGAAGTTTGACGAGGTGACAGGACCGTGAATGTAAATCAGAAAATAGAGAACACACTGGGAGTAATCACAGAGAATATCTGGCCACTGTGCTGTCCTTATGAATCCCCGCCAGGGAAATATATCGTATATAATCCGGAAATTGATTCAGCGGAATGTTTTGCTGATGATGAAGACCAGGAATGGACATTGCACATGCAGATCCATTTATATACCCGGGAAGACTATATGGATGACAGAAAAACGATTCGTAAATTATTGCGAAAAGCAGGATTTACGGTGACTGATATAGATTCCATATACGAGAAAGAAACAAAATATTACCATTTGTGCTTTTCTTGCTATATTGAGGAGGAAGACTGATGGCTTATACAGGATTGGCACACGTTGTCGGCGCGAAATACAGTGAGACGGAAAATGGAATCCAGTATTCAAACGGATTTCGATATGGATCAGCTGTAAGGATAAGAATTGATCCAAAATATGAAGATGTTAGCGAATACGGGGACATCAATTCAGAAGACGAGGAAGAAATGTTTGCGTATGCATCCGTAACGCTGGAAACTTCGGAGATTACCCAGACGGCCGAAAAAGAAGTTTTCGGACTCGAAGTATCAGAGACTGGTTCTGCATCGAATGAAACAGATTTGTCTGAATACATTGGTCTGGGAGTCAGAGTGAGAGAAAAGCGTAATGGGAAAACGTACTATGTGGCAGTCTGGCTCTATAAAGTTCGGCTGACAGAGGATGAACAGGACATAGAGACAAGGGGAGAAGCACTAAAGTATGTGACAATGCAGGCATCAGGAAAAGCGGTGCCGGCATACGGCGGACAATGGAGAAAAAAAGAAATATTTAACACAATGCAAGAAGCGGATTCCTGGCTGGAAGAAATGGCAGGAATCGGAAAGGAAGAATAAAATGGCATATGTAGGACTTAGAAAACCAATTATTGCAAAATTGTTAGAAAGTGGAAAATACGATAAGCCTTTTGCCTGCGGAAAGGCGATTGGACTGCAGGTAAACCCGAATTATGCAGAAGGCAGTCTAAATGCGGATGATAAGCAGGCGGAATACGACAAAGAGTTTACTTATGCGGAAGTAACACTGAATACCAGTACACTTCCAATCGAAGCACACGAAAAAATGTTTGGACATACGGTTGGTACTGAAAAGAAAAATGTAAAATTCAATGTAGATGACCAGGCGAACTATGTTGGAATGGCATGGGTGTCTGTTGAAAAAGTGGATGGAGTCAGAAGTTTTATTGGAAATTTTCTGAAAAAAGCAAAATTTACGGAACCGTCAGAAGATTATTCAACCAAAGGAGATTCTATTGAATATAAAACACCGTCTATTTCGGGAAGAGCGCTTGGACTGGATGACGGATCATGGAAAGAAACAGAGGCTTGCAGCTCAGAAGAAGATGCGCTGAAATGGATCAATACGATGTTTGGAGTAACAGAATAATCGGAGGCAGGAAAATGTTTGAAGAAATGAATATGATCGTATTATCTGGAAAAGAATACCCTATGAAATGTGACAATCTTGTCCTGGAAAAGATCCAGGACAAGTATGAGGATCTTGGAAAATATGAAAATATGCTGAATGGATTCGTACCGGAGCTGGATGAATACGGTGAAGAAGTCAGAAATGAAGACGGACTTCTTGTTGGACATTACAAGATGCCGGATATCAAGATTATCAACGAGGCAGCGGTATGGTTCATTCAGGAGGGACTCGCAATCAAACGGGAAGAAAACAAAGAGGAGATTCCGGAAATCAGTGATCGAACACTGATCCGGCAGATTGATTTCAACCCAAGAGAATTATCTACAATCTTGCATCAGGAATTCTCAAGATGTTTTGAGAGAAAAAACGCGACAACCACGCAGGGGAAGGCGGAGAACCAGAACCGATAAACTTTGCGTGGGTGGTACTTATTGGGATGCGGATTGGATATACGGAAAAAGAGGTTGCACATATGTATTTCGGTAAATGGTGCGATCTTTTTGAAGAATTCAAGAAAATGCATAATATTACGATGAGAAGACAGGTTTTTGAGCAGCAGAAAATTGCTTCAATGATGGATTTGTAAAGAAAAATGTGGTATGATGTAGAAAGAAGAGGAGGACTGGAAATGCAGAAAGTTAAGATATATGCATGGGTGATATATAGAATACTTGTATTTTATGCAAAACGGCATATTTATATTGCGACAGCGCTCCTGTCTGTTACGGCAGCCTCTCTTTTTGAGTTCGCCACAACAGGAAAACTGTTCTGCCTGGCGCTTCCGTTTATAACGGCTCTGATTATTTATATCCCACGGCATATTTATTTCAAACTGGATGAATTTGCATCACCGGGAATTAAGGGACGGCATTTATGCGAAAAGCGAAAAGTCAAAGAAGAATTGAACAAATACATAGAAGAAAGCATAGCAAAAGATTTTGGTAGATGATGCATGAAAACCGCCTGAGAAGGCGGTTTTTTTATGCCGGTTTGGAGAGAAGAAATGGCAAAGAAAAAAGTGGGCGCATACATTACGCTCGATGGCGAAAAAGAATTCAGATCAGCGGTGACACAGTGCAATAAAAGCCTGTCTACAATGAAATCGGAAATGAAGCTTGTAGAAGCGGAAACGGCGGGAAATGCAAACTCGGTTGATACATTGCGTAAGAAGAATGAGGTCCTGACAAGGACGCTAGATAAGCAGGTAGAAAAAGAGGAGGCAGTAAGGAAAGGTTTGACACATGCACAGGAAGATTATGCACGTGTTGGAACAGAACTTCAGGAGTACCGCACAAAGCTGGAACAGGCACAAAGCACACTGGATGAAATGAAACAGTCTTCGGATGTTTCAGAAGAAGCGTTATCACGGCAGCAGGAAGCAGTCAGTGAATTAACGGAAAAGGTGGAAAAAGGTGAAGCCACCTACCAAAGAGCCGGAAACAGAGTGGAGGACTGGCAGAAGCAGTTAAATAATGCACAGGCACAGACAATCAAGGCAACGAGAGCGGTAAATGAGAATACGGCCTATCTGGAAGAGGCAGAAAAAGCAACAGACGGGTGCGCCAAAAGTATTGACAAGTTTGGAAAACAGACAGATGATGTTGCAGAAAAGATTACCAGTACCGGGAAAATTATTAAGGCAAACTTGATCAATACAATGGTAGACGCCGGAAAAAGTCTCGCAACGAATGTGTTCAAAGATGCGGTGCAGGGGACGCTGGAGCTTCAAGATGCACAGCAGAAACTCCAGGCAAGTACAGGGGCAACAGCAAGAGAAACTGCAGCTTATTCACAGGAAATGCAGAATCTGTATAAAGGTGGTTACGGAGATGCGATTGATGAAGCCGCAAGTGCAATGGCGTTGGTGAAGCAGTATACGAATGAGACAGATCCGACAAAAATCAAAGAGCTTGCAGAGAACGGAATGGCATTGGAAGACGTATTTGGGATGGATCTGAGCGAATCAATCAGAGGCGCAGATGCACTGGTGACAAATATGGGGATCGATGGTAAGACTGCATTCGATTTGATGGCAAAAGGAGCTCAAAACGGGTTAAATAAATCCGGAGAACTTGCGGATAATCTTACGGAATATTCTTCTCTGTGGGCGCAGGCTGGATTTTCAGCGGAAGAGATGTTTGCAATCCTTGAAAACGGTTTAAACTCCGGAGCATATAATCTGGATAAAGTAAATGACTACGTCAAGGAATTCGGAAACAGTCTTGCTGACGGAAGAATAGATGATCACATCAAATCATTTTCTGCCGGCACACAGGATCTTGTTAAAAAGTGGCATGATGGCAGTGCAACTACAAAAGAAGTGTTCCAGTCGGTGATTTCTGATCTGGCAAGCATGAAGAATGAGCAGGAAGCACTGACACTGGCAAGCGATACCTGGAGTGCGCTGGGAGAAGATAATGCCATGAAGGTAATTACTTCTCTGAACAACGTAAATAATTCCTATAAAAATGTCCAGGGAACCATGGAAAAGGTAAAGGACATCAAGTATGACAGTATCACAAACCAGTGGAAGGTTCTTGGAAGGACGGTGCAAGCGGATGTTGTACAGCCATTACTTGTGAAATATCTTCCAATGGCACAAAAAGGAATTAAACTGGTTGCAGACAATCTTGAAACGATTGTTCCGGTGGCAGAGCTTGCGGGAACTGCAATCGGTGGTATTTTTGTTGTAAATAAGAGCAAAAAGTTTATTTCTGAAGTAAAAGATGCCGGGGTCTCGCTGGTTGATTTCGGAAAAAAGGCGGCGGAACTGATTGGAATACGAACTGCAGCGACAACGGCAGAAGCAGCATCTACTGTGGCGCAGGAAGCACAGGCGGCAGCTACAGCAACGCAGACAGCGGCAACCGTGGCGCAGACAGCAGCAACAGAAGGGGCAACTGTAGCGCAGGCAGGATTTAATGCAGTATTGGCTGCGAATCCGGCAATACTGGTTGTGGCAGGAGTAACGGCGCTGATCGGAGTAACGGCTGTGTTGGCATCCAAAATGGGGGATGCGACCAGTGAAACGGACGAGCTGATACAGTCCACTTCCGAGCTGAAGGACAAAGCATCGGAAACAAGCGAAGCCTTGAAACAAGCAACTCAGAATATGACTTCTTCCATGGAAGAGGTAAATGCAAGCGGAACACTGGCGAATAACCTGACAGATGAGCTTGTAAAGCTTGCCGGACAATCCAATCAGACGACAGAACAGCAAAGCCGGATGAAAACGATTGTCATGGAACTGAATACCATGTTTCCGGAAATGTCACTTGCGATTGACGAGACAACCGGAAAATTAAGCATGAGTTCGGAAGAGATGAAGAACTACATAAAGAGTGCTTTGGAAATGCAGAAAATTCAGGTTGCGCAGGAAAAAATGAAAGACAGCGTGGAAAAGCTGGTGGATGCAGAAGTTGAAAAAGCAGATGCAGAGAACAAAGTTTCCGAAATTGGAGAAAAGCTTGCGGCGATCGAAGCGAAGCGGTCAGAAGTAAATGATGTACTCAGGGAAAAGACAGAGGCAACGAAAGAAGCACAGGAGAAGTATAGCGAGGCACTGAAAAAAGGTGCAGATAATGTTGATGAACTTTACGCTGCCACACAGGATCAGTCAGAAGCAACGATTGAGTATAACGGGAATATAGTTACAGTTACAGAGGCGTTAAGACAGATGGCTGACGATGAACGGGAACTCAATGATGCGAAGCAAACGGCAAAGGACAGTCAAAAAGAGATAAATGATGCAATCAAAGAAGCAAACGCCGAGATGGAACCGTATATGAGTTATCTCTCCGATATGACGGAAGAGACAAACAATAATACGGCAGCCACAAAGAATAATACCAGCGCAAAGACTGAGGCGACAGAGCAATCTTCGGTCAGTATTACAATGGCAGGTCAAGAACTGGAAGCATATCAGAATTTGTCAGTATCACAACAGGAACTGGCGGTGAATGTGACAAACAGTGTTCTTACTATGCAGGAAAATGTACAGAGTGCGCTGAAGTCCCAGATGGATATGTTTGAGGAGTTTGATGCCGGTACGCAGATTTCGACCGAGAACTTGCTGGCAAACATGCAAAGCCAGGTAGACGGCGTGACTGCATGGGAACAAAATCTGTCCGCTCTTGCTGATCGAGGAATTAACCAGGGCATTTTGCAGAAGTTGTCAGAGATGGGACCACAGGGATCCGGGTATGTTGCAGCGTTCAATTCCATGACAGATGAAGAACTGAAAAAAGCGAATGACCTTTGGAGCCAGAGTGTGGACATTCAGGGAATGACAAATGAATGGGGACAGCAGCTACTTACGTCTGGAGCTGCCAATATTGCAGGAGGAATGGATGGTCTTACATCTGTTATGCAGGAAAGTGGGACAAATACCGTGATGGGATTGGTTCAGGGAATGCAGAATGCACAGGAAAAAGCAAATGCTGCCGGTAAAGATCTGGGAGTCAAGACGGTTGAAGCGGTAAATAATGGCTTGGGATGTCAGTCACCATCGAAAAAGACAAGAGAATCTGGGAAAAACGTAGATCTTGGACTTGTCCAGGGGATGAAAAATGGAGAATCAAATGTAAAAACGGAAGCAAGAAGTGTAGCGAGTGGAGCAATCAATGTGTTTGCAGCACAATGTACGGCATCAAAGACGCAGTTATATGGATATAATCTTTCTATTGGTCTTGCGAATGGAATTTCGGACGGAAGATCTGCAGTTATCTCGGCGGCAAGCAGAGTGGCAAGCGATGCAATCGCAACGGCAAAGAAAAAACTGGAAATCAATTCGCCATCGAAAGTATTCTGGAGAATGGGACAGTATTCTATGCAGGGATTGGCAAATGGTGTGACAGAAAACTCTTTGCTGGCACAGAATGCGGTGAAAGAAGCGGTTGACTATAGCGGTACAAGCATGACATTTGGAAACATGGCTGAAAACGAGTATACACAGTATAAAGCACTTCGGAACATTATAAAGGACGCAGTGAAAGATCTACAGATCAGAGCCTACCTGGGCGAACGAGAAGTTACAAGAACATTGTCGGATTGGGGTGTGGTATTTAATGCTTAAATATTTAAGTGGAAGTTCACAGGAAGAAATTGTATTAAGCGATAAAAAGATCCGCGCAAAAATCAGGACATCCGGACTTTATGATTCGGAATGGGAAGTAGAAGATACGAAACAGGCACAGGGAAGGAAAGTTGAAGAGTTCAGAAGAGACGCAGCAACCTATAAAGTGATCATTGATTTCCTCGGTGATAAAAGGGAAAGAGCAGAAAACGCAAACCGTTTTGCGGATCTGTGTGAAGAAGATATCTTCAGAAAGTTTCCGGGAACGCTTTTTCTGAACGGTTACAAAATAAAATGTTTCGTGATCGGAAGTGAAATAGGCGCGAAAGACAGCCGTACCCGTATGGAACGGATTGAGGCTAAAATATATGCTCCATACCCGGTATGGGTGATGGAGGAAAAGAAAAGCTTTTATCCGGATTCAGCTGAGAGAAGAGAGGACTATGCATTTCTGGAGTATCCGTATGATTATTCATATGATTATTCAAGACCGAAATCCGGGACAGAAAATTGGTATATTGACCATTACAGGGACAGTAATTTTGAAATGACAATCTATGGTCCGTGTGTAGACCCGAAGATTATTGTAAATGGTTATCCGTATCAGGTAAACGACACCTTAGAAGCAGGAGAATATATTGTAATCAGGAGCCGTGAAAAGAAAGTGATGAAATATCTGAGTAATGGAACGATTCAAAGTATTTTTGAAAAGAGAGAGAAGAAAAACAGTGTATTTAAACGGATTCCTTCGGGAGAACTTATCCTTAACTGGGATGGGACTTTCGGGTTCGATTTGACCATTTACAAAGAGAGGGGTGCACCGAAATGGATCTGATATATACCGACACAAAAGGAAAAGAGCTTGGGGTTGTATACACAACGCTTGATATGGAGATTGGAGAAGAAGCCACGAATGATTTTGAGATTGAGTATAAGAGGTCAGAGTGGGATGGAACAGTCGAGAACGGCTGCTTTTTTTATGTTCCGGAAACAGAGTTTGGAGGCATAGTCCGGGAAATAAAAACCAGCACAAAGACGAATACCATTACGGCGAAAGGATATACCTGGCGTGGAATGATGATGAAAAAGATCATTGAACCGCAATCTGGACAGGATTATGCAACAGCAACTGGTGAACTTAATGAGATCGTGGGAGAAAAAGTAAAGGAAGCGTTCCCGGGGCTATTTTATGGAAGTGATGCAGATACAGGGGTACAAGTAAAAGACTATCAATTCGACAGATATTGCACGCTCTATGAGGGACTGCAAAAGATGCTGCAGTCGGTAGGATACAGACTGGATATCAAGTTTTTTCAAAGAGAAAAAGAAGAGTCAGGATATGTTGTGATCAGCGCAGTTCCGATTAGGGATCGTTCGGTGGAATGCGAGTTTTCAAATGACAACGGTCTATACTTTACGATGGATAACAATCAGCGCGGTATCAATCATATGATTTGTCTCGGAAAAGGCGAGCTCAAAGATCGACTGGTAATCCATTTATACGTTGACCAGAACGGAAAAATAGGGCAGACTCAGTTCTTCCAAGGCGTTGATGAGATTGCAGATATCTACGACAGTTCAAGTTCGGAATATGAGGATCTGTTAAAGGGTGGAACGGAACGGCTGGAGAAAGCGAAGAATTCCATAGAATACGATCTGACATTGGAAACGTTGGAAGACGAGATAGATATTGGAGATATCGTAGGCGGTCGAGATTATTTGACAGGAGTATATATGCGGAAACCAATTGGAAAGAAAATCTGGAAGATAACGGATGGAGAAGAAAAGATTGAGTACAAATTGAAAGGAGAAAGCTGATGGAAATCATTACAGGGTATACCGGAAAGCCGCATGTTACGGCAGAGCAGGACCGGGATGTCAATGAAGGAATTTTTGATACTGGATCATTTGTTCTTAAAACTGGCTCACAGCTGGCAACAGAACTGGTATCAAATAACGAAATCAAAGTCAGAGACGGAGTATTGGTGATCCAGGGATGCACGGCGGTGATTAAGAAAAATACTTATGATCCGGTGACAATCGCAAACGGATCACAGGGAATGAAACGGATTGATCTTATTGTGGCGAGATATAATAAGAACGAGGAAACAAAAATAGAAGAGGTGATGCTGAAGGTTATTCAGGGAACACCAAATGCAAGCACGGCAGCAGTACCGACGTATAAAACGGGAGATATTCAGTCTGGAGATTTGGTAGCAGATATGCCACTGTATAAAGTAACATTGGATGGACTGAATGTTACGTCGGTGGATAAAATGTTTACGGTAATTCCTACGCTTCCTGAATTAAGTAGCAATTTATACGAAACTTATATAGATTCATCCACAAAAAGCATTTGTATACGATTCCCTAAAAATAGGATTCAAATATGTGCCGGAACAATTCACGTATATGCCTCATTGCAAAAAAATGGCACTGGATATACGGGTGTAAGTACCAAAATAGAACAATCAACATTTCCAAAACCGTTTAAATTTTTAAGAGGTTGTACAATAACTCAAAATAGTGACGATTGGGTTATGATTCTTGGAAAAACCACAACCTTGAATGGAATCTCCCAACTTCGATTAGGATATTTTGCAGCATATACAAATAAAGCTTTTTATATGGACTATATTGCAATCGGAACATATTAGAATTATTTCCATTTTCCGATTATAAGCATATCAGCTTGTACATAACACATTCCTTGCTTTGGACTGTATGCTGTAAGCTTGTACCCGGTTGTAGTCACTTCGGTAACTCCAAGACCATACAGTTCGTTAGTCTTTGCCGGAGATACTATAATTAAAGGCGCTTGTTTGAATGCTACTGGAAAACCAACCGCAGCACTAGAAGCAAAATACCAGTTATACCAACTGGTTGCAAGATTGGTATTCCAAGTATATTTACTCCACATAACCATGTCGCCGTTGGAATATTTTGTGTAATTGTAGTTATTTTTGGTTCCACGTTCTACGATAGAAATCAGTTTATTGTTTATGGTCGCAATATTATTATTTGCTTTTGTCAAATCTGCTTTTACATTTAATAAATTGCTACTTAGTTCAGAATCCCTCCTTTGACTGGTTGATAAAGTTACATATATAAAAGCGCATAACAAAAAACACTCGACCAATGCCGAGTGTAAATAAATAAGTTTATTTACTTATGCACTTAAATATTTAAAGTGATGATACCGTACACCTTCCTGATTCACTGTACAATATCGCATGGTTGTCTCTGACTTTGCGTGTCCCGCAAATATCATAGCCTCCTGCAGAGGCATTCCGCGGTTCAGTGCATTTGTCAGAGCCGTCCTCCGGAATCGATGCGGATGCGCATTTTCTACGCCCGCCTTCTCTCCAATCCGCCGGATGATATCCTCAATTCCTGTTTTCGTCAGCCGGCTATTCGGTTTCTTGCTTCCGACAAATAGCGCCGGATCATTGTCTTTTCTGCTTTCCAGATATTCTTTCAGGTACATGTTGGTTCGTTCATTGATGTACACCGTCCTTTCTTTCGCTCCTTTTCCATATACAATCAGCTCTTTAT
>ENA-OPXQ01001824-OPXQ01001824.1-human-gut-metagenome-genome-assembly--contig:-NODE-1824-length-10808-cov-11.134753_pt1 | contig 10808 bp, 9 predicted proteins | sample MGYA00241769_ERZ502042 | MGnify/ENA primary metagenome ERZ502042 (study PRJEB25962, sample SAMEA2041934) | human gut metagenome | biome: human gut; feature: human-associated habitat; material: faeces...
CTGCAACTACGATTCTATAGAAAGGAGCCTTCTTCTGTCCCATTCTTCTTAATCTGATCTTTACTGCCATGATTTCACCTCCTCATAGGTTTTGTTTTTTATTTAAAAGGGAAGTCCTTTGAACATTCCTCTTTTACCACGTTTGCCGCCCATCATACCGGGCATCTGTTTCATCATTTTCTTTGTCTGCTCAAACTGCTTGACCAGACGGTTGACTTCTGCCACCTGTACACCCGCACCTCTTGCAATGCGGTTCTTTCTGCTTGGATTGAGCAGATTCGGATTTTTACGTTCCTGCGGTGTCATGGAATGAATAATTGCCTCTATTCTCCGCATGTTTTTCTCCGCTTCGTCCGTATCAATCTCCGGCATCTTTCCACCGCCGAGTCCAAGTCCCGGCATCATGCCCATCAGACTGGACAAACCGCCCATCTTTTTCATCTGACTCATGGACTCTAAATACATTTCAAAGTCAAATTCATTCTTGCGCATCTTCTGCTCAAGTTCTTTGGCTTTTTCCTCGTCGAGATTCTCCTGTGCTTTCTCAATCATGGTAAGCACATCACCCATACCAAGGATTCGGGATGCCATACGATCCGGATAAAACTGTTCCAGATCCGAAAGTTTCTCACCCATACCTGCGTACAGAATCGGTTTTCCTGTCACTGCGCGGATGGAAAGAGCTGCACCGCCCCGGGTATCTCCATCGAGCTTTGTCAGAACAACACCATCGATTCCTATCTTGTCATTAAATGTCGAAGCAACATTTACCGCATCCTGACCGGTCATTGCATCAACAACGAGAATGGTCTGGAATACATCCACCGCTTCTTTGATCTCCACAAGCTCATCCATCATCTCTTCATCAACATGCAGACGACCTGCCGTATCAATGATCAGAACATTACAGTCTTCTTTCTTTGCATGTTCCACGGCCGCTTTGGCGATATCCGCAGGTTTGTTTTTATTTCCCATGGAAAATACTTCCACGCCCTGCTTTTCTCCATTGATCTGCAACTGTTCGATTGCAGCCGGACGATACACATCACAGGCTGCCAGCAGTGTCTTTTTCCCTTTGGTCTTTAATTTGCCTGCGATCTTTGCCGTGGTAGTTGTTTTACCGGCACCCTGCAGACCTACCATCATAATGACGGTCAGTTCTTTTCCCGGCCGGAACGCAATCTCGGTTGTCTCGGAGCCCATGAGCTTAACCATCTCTTCGTTTACGATCTTGATGACCATCTGTCCCGGATTGAGACCGCTCATCACATCCTGTCCGATTGCCCGTTCCTGCACATCTTTTACAAACTTCTTGACCACACGGAAATTTACATCTGCCTCAAGCAGTGCCATCTTGACTTCTTTCAGTGCTGTCTTGACATCGTCCTCTGTCAGTCTGCCCTTGCTGCGAAGATTCTTAAATACATTCTGCAATTTTTCAGAAAGACTGTCAAATGCCATACTACAGCTCCTCCAAAATCTGATTTGAAATCGTTGCGATCTGTTCTACGATCTGTTCATCTTTTGTTTGATGAAACTGTTCTGCCAGTCTGTGAATTTCCTCCACATCCTGCTTCACAGATAAGAACTTCTCTACCAGATGAAGTTTCTTTTCATAATCCGAAAGCTTCTTTCCACAGCGTTTGATCATATCTGCCACGCCCTGTCTGGTAATCCCCTCCTCCCCGGCAATCTCACCGAGAGAAAGATCATTGAACACGAAGTCCTCATAGATCCGGCGCTGATGTTCATTCATTAACTCGCCATAAAAATCATATAAATAAGCCTGTTGTAACTTTTCTTCCACATCAATCACCTTGGATACTTTACCATAAAGAAAACAAGGTGTCAAGTATTTTTTCTTGACACCTTGTAATTTATTTTTAAATCATGGTTCTTACGATCTTTGGCTTATATCCGGCCTTTTCCAGCGCCTTGATAATCTGCTTCTTGTGATCGGTACCAAAACACTCCAATGTAATCCGAAGTTCAACTGCGGCATTCCGGTTCGTGGAAACAAACTGATTGTGTTCGAGTTTGATGACATTTCCCTGCTCTTTTGCCAGTGTCTCGGAAACTTTCGCCAGTTCTCCCGGCTTATCCGGAAGCAATACCGAAACGGTAAAGATACGGTCACGGAAAATCAGTCCCTGCTGTACCACCGAGGACATCGTAATCACATCCATGTTTCCACCGCTTAAGATGGATACCACACGTTTGTCCTTGACATTTAAATGCTTTAATGCAGCTACTGTAAGCAGTCCGGAATTTTCTACAATCATCTTGTGGTTTTCCACCATATCCAGAAAGCTTACGATCAGTTCATCATCCGTTACCGTGATAATGTCATCCAGATTTTTCTGGATATATGGGAAAATTTTGCTTCCCGGTGTCTTTACGGCAGTACCGTCGGCGATTGTATTTACTGTCGGAAGCGTTGTCACTTTTCCGGCTGCAAATGAAGCCTGCATACAATTTGCACCAGCCGGCTCCACACCGATCACCTTAATCTTTGGATTGAGCAGCTTTGCAAGTGTAGATACGCCTGTTGCCAGTCCGCCTCCCCCAATCGGAACAAGAATGTACTCTACCAGCGGAAGTTCCTTAAAGATCTCCATTGCAATGGTTCCCTGACCGGTTGCCACTGCCAGATCATCGAACGGATGAATAAAGGTATATCCATTTTTTTCTGCCAGCTCCAGTGCATGTGCACATGCCTCATCATATACATCTCCGTACAACACAACTTCCGCACCGTAACTCTTGGTACGATTCACCTTGATCAGAGGCGTGGTGGTTGGCATTACAATTACCGCCTTACAGCCGTAGCACTTTGCGGCATATGCCACTCCCTGCGCATGGTTTCCGGCAGATGCTGTAATCAGTCCTCTCTGACGTTCTTCCTCTGAGAGCGTGCTGATTTTATAATAAGCACCTCTTACTTTGTATGCACCGGTAAACTGCATATTCTCCGGCTTTAAATATATTTTATTGCCTGTCTGGTCACTTAAGTAATCACTGTATACAAGTTTTGTCTCCAGAGTAACCTCTTTTACTTTTTCACTTGCTTCTTCAAATTTATCTAGCGTCAGCATCTTCATCGTTGTCCTCCTTATTTTTTACGTCAAACAATGCATTCACAAATTCATCTGGGTCAAATTTCTGGAGGTCATCAATGGTCTCTCCCACGCCGATATATTTGACCGGCACTCCAAGTTCCGCCTGAATTGCCACCGCAATTCCTCCCTTGGCTGTTCCATCCATCTTTGTCAGTACAATTCCGGAAATCTTTGCCACATCGGAAAATTCCTTTGCCTGAACCAGCGCATTCTGTCCGGTTGTCGCATCCAGCACAACCAGCGTCTCCCGATACGCCTGTGGATACTCTTTTTCGAGAATCTTGTTAATTTTTCCAAGCTCATTCATCAGATTTTTCTTGTTGTGCAGACGTCCTGCCGTATCGACCAGAAGCACATCTGCATTTCTGGCCTTTGCTGCAGCCGTTGCATCATAAACCACAGATCCCGGATCTGCGCCTTCCGTTCCGCCAATCATGTCAACTCCCGAACGGTCCGCCCACTCTTTGAGCTGATCTCCTGCTGCTGCACGGAAAGTATCCGCACCGGCAATCACAACCTTTTTTCCCTGCTCTTTCAGTTTACCTGCAAGTTTTCCGACGGTTGTGGTCTTTCCCACACCATTGACTCCGATCACAAGGACAACGGATGTCTCTTCTTCAAAGCGGTATGCCGTCTCACCGACCTGCATCTGCTGTTTGATGCTGTCGATCAGAAGCTGTTTGCATTCTGCAGGCTCTTTCACATGGTTTGCCTTTACTTTTTCACGCAGATCATCCAGAATCGACTCGGTAGCCTTAACGCCCAGATCACCCATAATCAGAATTTCTTCCAGTTCCTCGTAAAACTCATCATCAATTTTAGAAAAACCGTGAAATACCGAATCAATTCCGGATACAATATTATTTCTTGTCTTGGTCAATCCTTCGACAAGCCGGCTGAAAAAACCTTTCTTTTCTCCCATATCAGTTTCCTTTCTTATCGCTTCTTTCTTTTTACATAATCAATCAGTTCAAATCATGTTCAATCAGATCTACCGACACAAGTGTCGATACACCTTTTTCCTGCATGGTAATTCCATACAACCGGTCCGCTGCTGTCATTGTACCACGTCTGTGCGTAATTACAATAAACTGTGTGTTTTTTGTCAGCTTATTTAAGTAACTTGCAAACCTTGAGACGTTGGAATCATCAAGCGCTGCTTCGATCTCATCCAGAAGACAAAACGGCGAAGGTTTCAGCGCCTGAATCGCAAACAACAGTGCAATCGCTGTCAGCGCTTTCTCACCACCGGACATCTGCATCATATTCTGCAGTTTCTTTCCCGGCGGCTGCGCAATGATGCGGATGCCACATTCGAGAATATCCTCATCCTCCACCAGTTCCAAAGCTCCATGTCCGCCGCCGAACAGGTGCTTAAATGATGCATTGAATTCTTTCTGGATTTCCGCAAACTTTTCCATAAACTGTTTTCTCATGCCGCTGTCGAGATCTTCTATGATGCCGAGCAGTGTCTGCTCTGCCTCAACCAGATCATCATGCTGCCCTTTCAGGAACGTATAACGTTCCGAAACTTCTTTATATTCTTCAATGGCATTGACGTTGACTGTTCCCAGCTTCCGGATCTCATCCTTTACTGCTGCGATCAGTTTCTTTAAAGCAAGCGGATCTTCGTATTCACTGTTTCTTAATTCTGCTGCCGCATGCGGTGTCAGTTCATATTCTTCCCACAGATAATTTGTCTGTTGTTCTGCAGATTCATTCAGCTTTTCCCGCTGGTTGTTCAGACGGAACACTTCTTTATCCAATCCGTTACACCGCTCGGAAATTTCCTCCTGTTTCCGGAAAAATCCCCGGTATTCCGCAGACATCTGTTCTTTTTGTTCTACGCTTTCACGAAGTTTCTGTTCCAGTTCCCCATGGGAATCCGAAGAAGCAAGGATCGTCTTTTGGATTTCTGCAATGTCGTGCTGTTTCTTTTCCACATCTTCTTTGGAATTTTTCGCATTCTCCAGAAGCCCGGTCTTTTCCGTCTCAAATTTTTCCAGATCTCCATTGATACGTTCCACGTTTGTCTGGGCAAATTCTACTTTCTGCCGGATATTCGCTTCCTCAAGCTGAATTCCGGAAAGTTCCGATTCCGCTTTATTTTCCAGTTCTTTCTGTTCTTCAAGCATCTTCTGAAACGCTTCATTCGCATGCTGGATTTCCGTTTCCTGTTGTCTGGAATGTTCCAGTTCCTCCTTAATGCCTGTCTGATCTGCACGGATTTCTTCTACCTGCCGATCCATCTGCTGCCGTTCCTTCATGAGACTTGAAAATACTTCTTCACTCTCATTTTTCTGCTGCATTGCGCGATCCACATTGATCTTTGCAGTATTCTGACGAATAAATTCTTTCTGCAGGGTTTCTTTCACCTGTTCGAGGTCTTCCTCATTCAGCTCAATGGCCGTAAGAAGATCCTCCCTGCGGTTTTTTATCTGCGCAATCTCCTGAAGCAGACGATTCGTTTTCGTTTCCAGCTCCTCCACTTCGCGGCGTCTTGCCAGCAGATTGGATGAATTTTTAAATGCTCCACCCGTCATGGAACCACCGGGGCTTAAATATTCTCCCTCGAGAGTTACAATATGTAAACTGTAATGATTCTTCTTTGCAAGTGCAATCGCATGATCAATCGAATCTGCCACAAGCACACGCCCCAGCAGATACGCCGCCACTTCCTCATACTTTTGCTCACACTTTACCAGCTGACTGGCAATTCCAATGACTCCGGGCTCCTTCAGTGCCGCTTCATTCTTCGGATTTTTTCTTGCGCTTACACTGGTCAGCGGAAGAAATGTTGCACGTCCGAAACGGTTCTGCTTCAGAAATGCAATCATTTTCTTTGCCGTTGCTTCATCTTCCGTCACAATATTCTGAATGTTTCCACCCAGAGCGGTCTCAATCGCAATCTCATATTTCTTATCCACCTGAATCAGATCTGACACAACCCCGAGTAATCCCGGATTATGTTCTTTCTGTTCCATCACTTTGCGGATACTGTTTCCGTATCCGTCATAGCGCTCCGCAATATTTTTAAGCGACTCCAGACGAGACTGCTGCCTGTGAAATTCGTTTTGCTTTTCTTCCAGTGCACAGTCATTTTCCTTTGCCTTGGTTCTCCATTCTTTTTCCTTTGCACTTAATTCTTTTTCCTGCTCCGAAAGTTTTCGGATATGCGCACTGACCTCTTCGAGATCTTTTTTACAGTCTGCAAGAACCGAATCCAGATCCGTTTCCTGCGTTTTTCTGTCCAGCAGACGCTTTCCAAGCTCTGCTTTTCGTATATTGATCTGCTCCACCATGGTATCGGAACGCTGCTGTTTGGCCTGAATATCTGCTCTGCGGTTTAACAGCGCAAACAATTCTTTCTGCCCCTGTTCCATTCCCTCATTACAGGATGCAATCTGTTTCTGTATCTCTGCCAGTGTCTGTGCTGCTTCTTCCTGTCGTTTCCGTACCTGTGCAAGCTGTTCATCACCGGAATATTTTTCTTTCTCGTAGGAAGCTTTTGCCTCCTCCTTTTCCTTCTGTTCCCGCGCAATGGCATCCAGACGGCTCTGCAGATGTTCATCTGTCATCTCTGCCGTATGGATCTGCTCTGCCAGTATCTGGATCTGGCTTTCGAGTTTTTCCTTCATCACAGACGTATTGCTGATATTTTCCCGGATTGCATTGATCTTTTCGTCCATTTCCGTGATGCTTTCGCCCAAACGGTCATATTCCTGGCGGATCTTTTCCCTTGCATCCGTGCTTTCTTTCAGCTGTTCCTCTGCAATTTTGAATTTTTCCTCTACTTCACGCTGCTCGGATGCGATTCTCTCTGTTTCCATGAGAAACATGTTGACATCATAATCTTTCAGCTCATTCTTCTTTTTTAAATAGGTTTTTGCCTTTTCCGACTGCAGCTGTAACGGTTCCACCTGGCGTTCCAGTTCCGACAAAATATCGTTTACACGGACCAGATTGTCTCTCTCATTCTCTAACTTTTTTTGTGCAGTCGCTTTTCGTTTTTTGAATTTTACTATTCCTGCCGCCTCATCAAAAAGTTCGCGCCGTTCTTCCGGTTTGCCGCTTAAGATCCGGTCAATCTGTCCCTGTCCAATGATCGAATATCCTTCTTTTCCGATACCGGTATCATAAAACAATTCTGAAACTTCTTTCAGTCGGCACGGACTGCCATTGATCAGATATTCACTCTCTCCGGAACGATACAGACGTCTGGCAACGGTGACTTCCTCATAGTCGATTGCCAGTTTATGGTCGGAATTATCCAGTGTAATCGCTACATACGCATAGCTGAGCGGTTTCCGGTTCTCCGTACCCGCAAAAATAACATCCTGCATGGAAGACCCACGCAGCTGCTTGACCGACTGCTCTCCAAGTACCCAGCGCACCGCATCCGCAACGTTACTTTTTCCACTTCCGTTCGGTCCTACAATGCCCGTGATTCCCTGGTGGAATTCAAATACAATTTTGTTTGCAAATGATTTAAATCCCTGCACCTCAATACTTTTTAAATACATGTACTATCCCCTTTGCTGATTTTTAAGCATCAGAAGTGCCTGATATGCAGCCTCCTGTTCCGCCGCTTTTTTGGTATGTCCGGTTCCGCTGCCAATGACACGCTCTCCAATACATGCACGGACAGTAAAACTCTTATTATGATCCGGACCGGACTCATCAGTCAGTACATAAGTAAGCTGCTCATGTTCTCCCTGCACAACCTCCTGCAGGATAGTCTTGCTATCATAAAAGAGCCGTTTCCCTTCCAGGTCGTTTAAAATATATTTTAAAATAAACTCTTTCGCATTAGCAAAACCACCATCCAGATAAATCGCACCAATCAGTGCTTCCAATGCATCCGAGGTAATAGACTCTCTGAATCTTCCACCGGTCGCATCCTCACCTTTCCCAAGCAACAGATAACTTCCAAGTTCCAGATCCCGCGCACAAAATGCAAGTGCCTTCTCGCATACCATGCTTGCTCTTAACTTAGTCAGTTCTCCTTCCGGCATTGTCTGGTTCTCGAAAAAAAGATATTCGCTTGAAATCAGTTCCAGAACAGCATCTCCAAGGAATTCCAGACGTTCATTACAGTCTGCCTTCTTCATATGCTTTTCATTCACATAAGAGCTGTGCGTCACAGCATGTCTGAGCAAATGGCTGTCCTTGAAATTGTAGCCGATTTTTTCTTCCAGTTCCTTTACATTTCTGCTCATGATTGCTCCTCCAATTTTAAAAAAGGACACTCCCCAAAAATGGGGATGTCCCCTGTAATCATTTTCCCTAGTTAACAGCGTTCTTAATCTGTTCTACAGCATCACCTACTGTTGCGATCTTTTCTGCATCTTCATTTTCAATTTCGATATCAAATGCATCTTCAATTCCCATAATAATCTGGAAAATATCAAGCGAATCAGCTCCCAGATCATCTACAAATGTAGTGTCCATCGTAATTTCATCCGGGTTACATCCCATCACATCAACAATAATGTCTTTCAGTTTTTCAAATTCCATAATTCTTAATCCTTTCTGAGCTTATTCCTGTGCGGATTTTTCTTCCGCCTGAATACATTCTTTGATCTTTTCATTGATTCCTTCTTCTTTGAAGGTTACGCACTGCAAAATTGAATTGCAGACTTCTTTTGCCTTGGAACTGCCGTGTGTCTTTACTACCAGACCGGTGAGTCCAAGCAGTGGTGCTCCACCGTACTCACTTGCGTCAAAATCCTTCATAGTCTTTTTCAGCACCGGCTTAACCAGAAGTCCACCGATCATGCCGCGGAGATTCTGCTTCATACCACCTTTAATCTTGCTTACAAGAACCGATGCTACTCCTTCATAGAGTTTCAGGATCACGTTGCCGGTAAATGCTTCACAGACGATAACATCTGCCTGTCCGTGAGGGATTTCTCTCGCTTCAATGCTTCCGATAAAGTTAATATCCTTACATTCTTTCAGCATAGGAAAAGTCTCCTTGACCAGGGCATTACCCTTTTCTTCCTCAGCTCCGATATTGACGATCGCAACCTTCGGATTCTTGACTCCCATAATATGTTCCATATAGATCGAACCCATCTTGGCAAACTGCACCAGATGTGAAGGTCTTGCATCTACATTCGCCCCACAGTCGATCAAAATGGAGAATCCTTTTTCTGTCGGGATCAGTGGTGCAAGCGGTGGCCTTTCCACCCCTTTGATACGTCCAACCAGAAGCTGTCCCCCGGCAAGAACCGCACCGGAACTTCCTGCTGAAACAAAAGCGTCAGCTTCTTTATCCTTCACCATCTTAAGACCTACCACAATGGATGAGTCTTTCTTTCTGCGGATCGCCATAACCGGCGGTTCTGCTGTCTCAATAACTTCCTCAGCATGTATAACCTCGATCTGCTCCGCCGGATAAGTGTACTTTTCAAGTTCTTTACGAACCACGTCCTCCTGACCAATCAGAAGAACCTTGATATCACTTCTCGCATTTACCGCATCCACAGCCCCCTTTACAGGCTCGGCCGGAGCATAATCTCCACCCATCGCATCTAAGGCAACTTTGGTAATCTCAAGTGATTGATTCTGCTGCATAACTACTCTCCATTCTGATACGTTTTCGGGCTCTCCCTTCACGTCTATATTGAAATATACTATAACTCTTTCTATAAATCAATATAAAAAATCGATTGTCATTTACAATATCATTAGTTATAGAATTCCTGATTTCTTTCATTTTCTGCTTCACGGTCTTCATCGGACATATAGCGTTCAAACACACCCTCTAAAATATAGTTGAGCAGAAGCATTCCCAAAGCCGGTGATATGATTGCTACAACCGGCAAAAGATAAGTTCCGATACAGCATGCCAGGAAAAACATCAGTGCCATAAAAGTCTTTGGCAGATTGCCGATCGCCATCAGCGCAGAATTTTTAAGGATCAATTTTGTCGAATTCTCAAAACGTGCCATATACGGGAATACATAAATCGCCCATGCAATGACCACAAGCATCAGCACAAAGAACACAACATAAAGAACTCCTGATTTTTCACCCGCTTTTGCAAACTGATACATGATATAACCGTCAAGTCCTACCAGAACAACCGCTGCTGCCACGACAAGCGTTACAAATGCACCCTGCTTCATATTTGTTTTAAAAGAATGCCAGAAAGAACTCCACAGGTATCCTCTGCTGTGACGGATCACCTTGTTAACTGCATAATAAAGTGCTGTTGTCGCAATTCCAGCCGGAACAGCCAGTACGATACATGGAAGTGCTAATATGATCGCTTTTGATACATATGCCACATAAATGCCGAACGCAAGCGGTATACAGCAGATCATCCACAGCAGGCTTAAGCATACACAGTCGACGCCCTTTCCAAGTGTCTGAAAAAACTTGTTGTCCAAATTAAAAATATCTCCCATTTCCCTACTCCTTTGTTAAAACATCATTCTACCATTTTATTCTGTTCACTCCGATTATGCAACCGGTAATTTGTGAAATTATTATAACTTTTTCAGCGGAAACAAAAAAGACCAAGAGGAAACTCATCGTTCCACTCTTGATCTTTCTGTTTCCCGTAAGGATTAGTCCTGAGGGATGATTTCTTTTTTGTTGTAAGAGCCACAGTTTTTACATACTCTATGAGGCATCATTAACTCTCCACATTTGCTGCATTTTACTAATGCAGGAGCAGTC
>ENA-OPXQ01001825-OPXQ01001825.1-human-gut-metagenome-genome-assembly--contig:-NODE-1825-length-10807-cov-2.418155_pt1 | contig 10807 bp, 9 predicted proteins | sample MGYA00241769_ERZ502042 | MGnify/ENA primary metagenome ERZ502042 (study PRJEB25962, sample SAMEA2041934) | human gut metagenome | biome: human gut; feature: human-associated habitat; material: faeces...
AAGAGCATCCGTTTCTTTGAAAGGTTATAATTTTTCGATAGTAAGGCACGCGAACTCCGTATTGTCCGTATCGTCTGAAGCACCTAACTGTCGCCAGGTCGTATTTTCGAGTGTGCAGCGCAAACCATTGATTTCCCACTGTTGAGGATTCAGAACACGATAAATATTCTCTGTCCCACTTTGTAATTCAAATTCCGGTTCTTCCGGTATATAGCAACGCATGCACCCCTCCCTTAACAGATCGAGTGATAAATTATTCTTTCCGGAAGCCGTTCCGTATAATTTCACTAATTTTTGAGAGGCGGATCTGTAAATCCTAAAAAATCAATAGTTTGAAATGATTGTACGAACCGTGCCGTTTTCAAGGTAGCGGTATTCATGGTTCCTTCATTATTGATCCAATCGTGTTCCATTTGTTCTAAATTCACCCCGAATGTATAAAAGAAAATGTCGCATTTATATACACTTTTTTTTACAGGGATAGTCTGAAAACGCCGTATCGATTGATCTCCAATAGTAATGATTGCTTCGATGGTAAAACCGTCTGTTACATTCGTTAAATCTATATCGATTTGTGATTTATTCAAATTGTTGTTAGGTGCTGTCATAGAGGGAGATACTTCATCCATTCTCATTGTAACAGGAGCTGAATAATTCCAATGGATATTATTTTTTTCTCCGATCGGGGAAAGCCACCAAATCGATTTAGTTGTGTTTTTCTCGTGAATTGTCGAGTCGATCAATGAGTAATAGTCCGTGAAACTTACCTCTTCCGGCGTCCAAACTTCCACGCCATAGACATCATGACCATCTTTATAAAGAATCCCCAATTCGTCGCTGGTCGGATCGAAATCGGTATTGTCGTCCGAGCAGGATATTCCAGTTATAAGAGTAGTCGCAGTTATTAGGAATAATAAACTCTTTTTCATGATTTGATTATATTTTTTCAATAGTAAGGCACGCGAACTCCGTATCATCCGTATCGTCAGAAGCACCTAACTGTCGCCAGGTCGTATTTTCGAGCGTACAGCGCAGGCCGTTGATTTCCCACTGTTGAGGATTCAGTACATAATATTGTGATTCCATCCCAGGGTATAACTCGAATTTTGGCGTTTCTGGAATTTTACACAACTTACAAGTGTATTCTAATAAATCAAGTGAAGAATTATTTTTGTTGGTAGCTGTACAATAGAGTTTTTCTAATTTTTGCTCCGGGAACTGAGTGAATCGGAGAAAATCGGTCGGAGAAAATCGATTTACATCTACTGCCGCTTTCAAAATTACAGTATTCATCGTGTTTTGGCTATCAATCCACTCCTCCATTTGTCCGAGTTTTGTTCCGAAAATATAAAAAAATACATCGTACCGATTTTCTTTTTTTACGACTGGAATGGTTTGAAATCTTCGAATAGACCGGCCGCCGTTATAAATGATTGCTTCGACGGTAAAACTATCCGTTGCATCGGTTAGATCGACTGTAATCTGCGAACGATTCATATTCAGGCTGCCATCGTTTTCTCCTTTATATGGGGCAGAATAGTAAGTTTCTTCAATAATAGGAGCCGAACTATTCCAGTGGATACTGCAATCTATTCCGACCGGGGAAAACCACCAAATCGATTTGGTCGTGTTTTTCTCGTGAATTGTCGAGTCGATCAATGAGTAATAGTCCGTGAAACTGACCTCTTCCGGCGTCCAAACTTCCACGCCATAGACATCGTGACCATCTTTATAAGGAATTCCCAGTTCGTCACCGATCGGATCGAAATTGGTATTGTCGTCCGAGCAGGAGGTTCCGGAGGCGAGCAAAAGCGTTGCCGTAATAAAAAGCAGAATTCTTTTCATGATAGAAGAGTGTCTAACGTATCATGTATCTTTTCGGTGATTCGGCTTGCAGGACGATAGTTTGCCGATGCGCCGTCTATATTTTTATGAAGTAAAAACTTAAAATCAAGCCCACTATATTAATTAAACGATAGAATTGTAATAAAATTTCATACGGGAATTGTTTTTTGAAAAAGGTGATACTTGGATGCCGAAACCTCGCTCCCCAGAGGCAAACAATACGCTTCGGCAGCGTCGTGGTGGCTTGATGCCCGTGATTTTGAAACGGTCGCCCTGCTGTAAGGATGTTTTTCTTGCTGTGGAGCCGATTTTTTGGAAATTCGGGGAGTGTACGAAAAATAATCCAAAAATTATGATTACTTTTGCAGGCAACAAAATCTCACTCCTATGTCTTTTATCAATGAGAAGGTGCAACCCGAAGGACTGACGTTCGACGATGTGCTTCTGGTGCCCGCATACTCCGAAGTGTTGCCGCGTGAGGTCAGCGTAGTGACCCGTTTTTCCCGAAACATCCAACTCAACATCCCGATCGTATCGGCCGCCATGGATACGGTGACCGAGGCGCCTCTGGCTATCGCCCTGGCCCGCGAGGGCGGTATCGGCGTAATTCACAAGAATATGTCGATTGCCGAGCAAGCGGCTCACGTGCGGAAGGTGAAGCGTGCCGAAAACGGTATGATCTACGACCCGATCACTATTTCCAAGGACGATACCGTAGGCGATGCGCTGGCATTGATGAAGGAGAATAAGATCGGAGGTATTCCCGTCGTGGCTCCGGATCAGCATTTGATCGGGATCGTGACCAACCGCGATTTGCGGTTCCAGCGCGATATGAACCGCAAGATCGACGAGGTGATGACCAAGGAGGGGCTGGTGACCACTCACAACTCCGACTTGCAGCGTGCGGCCGACATTCTGCTGCGCAACAAAATCGAGAAGTTGCCCGTAGTCGATGCCGACGGCAAGCTCGTCGGATTGATTACCTATAAGGATATTACCAAGGCAAAGGATAAACCTATGGCGTGCAAGGATAGCAAAGGTCGTCTGCGCGTTGCTGCCGGAGTGGGAGTGACGAATGACACTTTGGAGCGCATGCGGGCTTTGGTGGATGCAGGGGCGGATGCCATTGTCATTGATACGGCTCACGGACATTCCAAGGGGGTTATTGAAAAATTGAAAGAAGCCAAGGCTAACTTCCCTCATATTGATATTGTTGTTGGTAATATTGCTACTGGTGAAGCTGCGAAGGCATTGGTCGAGGCTGGTGCTGATGGAGTAAAGGTGGGCATCGGTCCGGGTTCCATCTGCACTACCCGTGTAGTTGCCGGTGTGGGTGTTCCTCAGTTGTCTGCGGTTTATGATGTGGCAAAGGCACTGAAGGGCACGGGTATTCCTTTGATTGCCGATGGCGGTTTGCGTTACTCGGGCGACGTAGTGAAGGCGTTGGCTGCCGGTGGTTACAGCGTGATGATCGGTTCGCTGGTTGCCGGAACGGAAGAGTCTCCGGGCGATACGATTATTTTCAACGGTCGTAAGTTCAAGTCCTATCGGGGTATGGGGTCGCTGGAAGCTATGGAAAATGGTTCCAAGGACCGCTACTTCCAAAGCGGTACCAATGACGTGAAGAAATTGGTTCCGGAGGGCATTGCTGCCCGCGTTCCTTATAAAGGTACTTTGTATGAAGTGATTTATCAGTTGGTTGGCGGTCTGCGTGCCGGTATGGGCTATTGCGGTGCAGCCAATATAGAGAAACTGCACGATGCCAAGTTTACCCGCATTACTAATGCAGGTGTACTGGAAAGTCATCCGCACGATGTGTCTATAACCAGTGAGGCACCGAACTATAGCCGTCCTGAGTAAGATAATAACAAAATAATAGTGAATGCCCGGAGAGAGATTGCCGCTTTCCGGGCATTTTGTTTATATTTGCAGCCGTATAAAAAGAACGGATGGTGCTTATGGTTAGATTGTTTTGGGTGTTTTTCTTCCTCGGGTTCGGATTGGCTGTTTCGGCCCAGGACGATCCGGTACTGATGCGTATCAATGGAAAGGAGGTCCTCCGTTCTGAATTCGAACGTAGCTATAATAAGGGCGGTACCTCTGTCGGTGCAGGCCGGAAGGCATTGGATGCATATGTGAATAAGTTTATAGACTTCAGGCTGAAAATAGAGGCTGCCGAAGTTGTGGGATTGGATACTTCCCGTGTCTTCCAGAAGGAGCAGGATGAGTATCGCCGCTGTCTGATTAAATCATACTTGACAGATGAGGAGACGGCAGAGCAGGAGGCACGGCAGTATTATGACAAGATGAAATCCGGCCGGCGTGCGGGCCGGGTATATGTGAAGCATATTTTTAAATATCTCCCCCAGAATATTTCCGGTCATACCTTGCGTGAGATGGAGTCCAGGATGGATTCTATCTACAGGGCTCTTGCAAAGGAAGGGGGAGCTGTGCCGTCTTTCGATGCTTGCGTCGAGCAATTTTCCGATGAGAAGAAAGCGTTTTGGGTGGGTTGGCTGCAGATGCCGGTGGAGTTTGAGGATATTGTATTCGGGTTGAATGCCGGAGAGATTTCCCGTCCGTTCCTCACTCCTCAAGGCATTCATATCGTGAAAGTACTCGAACAGCAGGAAATCCTTCCTTTTGAGAGGATGAAGGACAAGATAATCCGTTGTCAAACCCGTCGTCATGGAATGGATAAAGGAACGCGGGCTTTTGTGGATAAACTGAAGAAAGAATATCACTATATGCCGGATAAAGCCGGTATCGACGAACTGCTGGCCAAAGGAAGCACTTCCCGTGTATTGTTTACACTGGATGGCAAGGCATACGGTGGAAAAGAGTTTGCCGGATTTGCCGCTGTTTATCCGGCAGGGACGCGCAGACAGTTGGAGGCTTTTACAGTAAAAACGATTCTGGACTATGAAAACTCCCGTCTGGAATTGAAGCATCCCGAATTCTGTGCGTTGGTGCAGGGGTATCGTGACAGCATGTTGCTTGCCGAAATCACTGACCGTGAAGTGGGAAAGAGGAGTGTGGTGGATGAAGCGGGATTGAAAGCATATTTTGAGGCGCACCGTTCGGACTTCCATTGGGACGAACCGCGTTATAAGGGTATTGTGCTGCATTGTACTACCAAGCGGGTGGCGAAGCAAGTACGGAAATTTCTGAAACAGATTCCGGAAGAGGAGTGGATGGATGCCATCCGTCTCACTTTCAATGCCGGCGATACTCCCAAGGTGCGGGCAGAGCAAGGATTATTTGCTCCCGGTGATAATGCATATGTGGATGAATTGGTGTTCAAAGGGAAGAATGCAACCCCGGTTTTGTCATTTCCCTTTACTGCTGTACAAGGTCGTAAGCAGAAGGGACCAGATAGTTGGCAAGAGGTGCGAGAGCCGCTCGTAACCGCTTATCGGAACTATTTGGAAACGCATTGGGTGGCAAAGTTGCGTGCTGCCGGTAAGGTTGAAATTGACCAAGAGGTTTTAAAAACCGTTAATAATCACTGATGCAACCGATTAAAACACTATCTTCGTACCTCAAAACGAAGTAAATATCAGTTGGTGATGCGAACAACCTGCTTTGGGCTTTTAATTTTCCTTCTCTGTGCGGCGTGCAGCGAGCAGCACGACCATAAAGGGCGGACACCGTTAGTGGAGTTGGACGGCAATTTCCTTTACCGGGAAGATTTGCAATCGGTACTTCCTGCCGGTTTGTCCAAAGACGACAGTCTGTTGTTTGCAGAACATTATATCCGTAATTGGGTGGAAGATATTTTGCTGTACGATAAAGCGCAGAGCAATATTCCCAATAACGGTGAGATTGATAAACTTGTGGAGAATTATCGCAAAGCATTGATAATGCATACCTATCAGCAGGCTTTAATACATCAGCGGCTATCAGAGGAGATTTCAGAACAAGACTTGACGGAGTATTACGAGAAGAACCAGGCGCTCTTCAAGGTGGAACGTCCGTTGATGAAAGGCTTGTTCATCAAAGTTCCTTTGACAGCCCCGCAGCTGGGTAATGTTCGTCGCTGGTACAAGACGGAAACCCGTGAGGCGGTGGAACATCTGGAAAAGTACAGTCTGCAGAATGCTGTGAAGTATGAGTATTTTTATGATAAATGGGTGCCGGTATCGGAAGTGCTGGATATGCTGCCCTTGAAGGTTCCTGATGTGGACGAGTATCTGGACAAGAATCGCCATGTAGAGCTGAAGGATACGGCTTTCCATTATTTCCTGAATGTGAGCGATTATCGCGGAATTGGTGAAGAGAAACCGTATGAATTTGCCCGTTCGGAAGTGAAAGACTTACTGGTTAATCAGAAACGGGTGAGCTTTATGGAACAGGTAAAGAACGACTTGTATCAGCAAGCAGTAAGTAAGAAGAAGATTATATATAATTATTAAATACAAAGAATGAAGAAGTTTGTGAACTTTAGATTTGTTGTTACCCTTGTCCTGGCAATATTTGCTAATGTGGCAACCTATGCACAAGATAATGTGGTTGATGAAGTAGTTTGGGTAGTAGGTGACGAAGCTATTTTGAAATCAGATGTAGAAGAGGCCCGTATGGATGCCTTGTATAATGGACGCAGATTTGACGGCGATCCTTATTGTGTAATTCCTGAAGAGATTGCCGTGCAGAAGTTGTTCCTGCATCAGGCAAAGTTGGACAGTATCGAGGTTTCCGAAGCGGAAATCATCCAGCGTGTGGATATGATGACCAACATGTACATTCAGCAGATCGGTTCCAGAGAGAAGATGGAGGAGTATTTCAATAAAACTTCCACCCAGATTCGTGAGACGCTACGTGATAATGCACGTGACGGATTGACCGTTCAGAAGATGCAGCAGAAACTGGTAGGAGAAATCAAAGTGACTCCGGCAGAAGTACGCCGTTATTTTAAAGACCTTCCACAAGATAGTATTCCTTACATTCCGACACAGGTAGAAGTGCAGATCATTACTTTACAACCGAAAATTCCTATCTCGGAGATTGAGGATGTAAAAAAGACGTTGCGTGATTATACGGATCGTGTGACAAAAGGAGAAATTGACTTCTCTACATTGGCGCGTTTGTATTCGGAAGACAAGGCATCTGCCATTAAAGGTGGTGAATGTGGATTCATGGGACGTGGTATGATGGACCCTGCTTATGCGAATGTAGCGTTCAGTTTGCAAGATCCGAAGAAAGTTTCCAAGATTGTGGAGTCGGAATTTGGTTTCCACATTATCCAGTTGATTGAAAAACGTGGTGACCGTGTCAACACTCGCCATATCTTGTTGCGTCCGAAAGTATCGGAAAAAGAACTGACCGAGGCTTGTGCCCGTCTGGATTCTATTGCCGATGATATTCGTGCCAACAAATTTACATTTGATGATGCGGCTGCCGTTATCTCACAGGATAAAGACACCCGTAACAACCATGGTATTATGGTGAACATCAATGAAAATTCAGGTGTGACTACTTCTAAGTTCCAGATGCAGGATCTTCCTCAAGACGTTGCTAAGGTAGTGGATAAGATGAATGTAGGTGAAATTTCCAAAGCCTTTACAATGATTAATGAGAAGGATGGAAAAGAAGTATGTGCTATCGTGAAGTTGAAAGCAAAAATCAACGGTCATAAAGCAACCATTGCAGAAGACTATCAGGACCTGAAAGAAATTGTGATGGAGAAACGCCGTGAAGAGATGTTGCAGAAATGGATTCTGGACAAGCAGAAACATACTTATGTACGCATCAACGAAAACTGGCAGAAGTGTGACTTCAAGTATCCGGGTTGGGTCAAGAAGGACTGATGTAACCTTGCTTTGATTTTATATGCTGAAAACAAATAAAAAAAATAAACAACAAGACAGGCATAGATGGCTCCTTATAGGCTTTCTATGCCTGTTTGGTGTATGTCTTGTAGCACAAGTGAGGCCAACGGGACAGAAACCTGTGACAGGGGATTCAATTAAATCGGCTGCGGATACGTCTAAGTCGGCTTCAAAAGCCAAAACACCGGCAGGCAATAAGAAACAATCGGACAACAAGAAACAACCGAATAAAAAGACCAAAGTTTATCTGCTTCATGCTGATGAAGGTCAGGCGGATAAGTTGGCGCGTCCGGATGTGCAGGTGTTGATTGGTAACGTGAAATTGCGCCATGACAGTATGTATATGTACTGTGACAGTGCACTGATTTTTGAGAAAACCAACTCTGTGGAGGCCTTCAGTAATGTACGTATGGAACAGGGAGACACTTTGTTCATCTACGGTGATTATCTTTATTATGACGGAATGACGCAAATAGCGCAGCTTCGTGAAAATGTGAAGATGATTAATCGGAACACCACCCTGTTGACAGATAGCTTGAACTACGACCGTCTCTACGACCTCGGATATTATTTCGAGGGAGGAACCTTGATGGATGAAGAGAATGTATTGACTTCCGATTGGGGAGAATACAGTCCTGCAACAAAACAGTCGGTATTCAACCATGATGTGAAGTTGGTAAACCCTAAGTTTGTGTTGACTTCCGATACATTAAGGTATAATACGGAAAGCAAAATCGCAGTTATTCTCGGACCTTCCAATATCGTCAGTGATAATAATCATATCTATTCGGAACGGGGATTCTATAATACAATGACCGAACAAGCCGAACTGTTGGACCGTTCGGTACTGACCAATCAGGGAAAGAAACTGGTAGGCGACAGTCTGTTCTATGACCGTATCATCGGTTATGGCGAGGCGTTCGATAATGTGAAGATGACAGATTCCATTAATAAGAATATGCTGACGGGTGATTATTGTTTCTATAATGAATTGACAGACTCCGCGTTTGCGACGAAACGTGCTGTGGCAATCGACTACTCGCAAGGGCCTGACAGTCTTTTTATGCATGGCGATACATTGCAGTTGGTGTCTTACAACCTGAATACCGATTCCGTTTTCCGGTTGATGAAGGCTTATCACAAGGTACGTATGTATCGTACGGATGTTCAAGGAGTATGTGACTCACTGGTCTATAATTCGAAGGATTCCTGTATGACCATGTATACCGACCCTATTCTTTGGAATGAAGGGCAGCAACTACTTGGCGAGCAGATCAAGATTTATATGAATGACAGCACGATTGACTGGGCGCATATCATCAACCAGGCGTTGACGGTGGAAATGAAAGATTCTATTCATTATAACCAAGTGTCCGGCAAAGAGATGAAAGCCTATTTCATCAATGGAGATATGCGTCATATTGAAGTGATTGGTAATGTGTTGACCGCTTTCTATCCGGAAGAAAAAGACAGTACGATGACCGGATTTAATTGTCTGGAAGGTAGTGTGCTTCATCTTTATATGAAGGACAAGAAGATGGAAAAAGGACTGTTTATCGGTAAATCCAACGGAACGATGTATCCGATGGACCAGATACCGCCTGATAAATTGCGTCTTCCCACTTTTGCCTGGTTCGACTATGTCCGTCCGCTGAATAAGGATGATATCTTTAACTGGCGGGGTAAGCGTGCGGGCGATACACTGAAACCGACCACCGACCGGCGACCCAAAACAGAAAAGCGAAACTTAATAAATATGAAGTAGTATGGGAATGTTTAACTCAATGAGAAAGCCCCGTGGCTTTAATCATCAATACATTTATGTAGACGAGCGGAAAGAAAAGCTCGCAAAGATGGAGGAGAACGCCAAACGTGACTTGGGGATGCTTCCGGAAAAGGAATTTAATCCGGAGGATATTCGCGGTAAGTTCATTGAAGGTACTACGCATTTGAAAAGAAGAAAAGCGAGTGGCCGCAAACCGGTCTCTTTCGGAATCATACTGATAATCATTGCTTTCCTTCTTTATCTGTGGCATTATTTGGCGACAGGAAGCTGGAACTTTTAATTATTAATTTACGAAGAATGAGCGATATAATTCATTTGTTACCTGATTCGGTAGCTAACCAGATTGCTGCCGGTGAAGTGATACAACGTCCCGCGTCTGTCATCAAGGAGCTAGTGGAGAATGCGATTGATGCAGATGCACAAAATATACATGTATTGGTGACTGATGCAGGTAAAACCAGCATTCAGGTGATTGATGATGGAAAAGGAATGTCCGAAACGGATGCCCGTCTTTCTTTTGAGCGACATGCCACTTCCAAGATACGTCAAGCGGCGGATCTGTTTGCTTTGCGTACAATGGGATTTCGCGGAGAGGCATTGGCTTCTATCGCTGCTGTGGCACAGGTAGAGTTAAAGACACGTCCGGAATCGGAAGAATTGGGCACGAAACTGGTGATTGCAGGCTCTCAAGTGGAAAGTCAGGAGGCTGTGTCCTGTTCTAAAGGAAGTAACTTCTCTGTAAAGAACCTATTCTTTAATGTACCTGCCCGTCGTAAATTTCTAAAGGCTAATTCAACGGAATTGAGTAACATCCTTGCCGAATTTGAACGGATCGCTTTGGTGCATCCGGAGGTTGCCTTTTCGCTTTATAGTAATGATTCGGAGTTATTCAATCTTCCGGTATCACAATTACGTCAACGTATCCTTGCTATTTTCGGTAAGAAGCTCAATCAGCAGTTACTGAACATAGAGGTCAATACTACCATGGTGAAAATCTCCGGATACGTAGCCAAGCCGGAGACTGCCCGTAAGAAAGGGGCACATCAGTATTTCTTTGTCAACGGGCGTTATATGCGTCATCCTTATTTTCATAAGGCAGTCATGGAGGCTTATGAACAGTTGATTCCCACTGGTGAACAGATTTCCTACTTTATCTATTTCAATGTAGATCCGGCTAATATTGACGTGAATATCCATCCGACAAAGACTGAAATCAAGTTTGAAAATGAACAGGCTATCTGGCAGATACTTTCAGCATCCGTGAAGGAGTCGTTGGGTAAATTCAGTGCGATCCCTTCCATTGATTTTGATACGGAGGGAATGCCGGATATTCCAGCCTTTGATGCAT
>ENA-OPXQ01001829-OPXQ01001829.1-human-gut-metagenome-genome-assembly--contig:-NODE-1829-length-10793-cov-2.345874_pt1 | contig 10793 bp, 8 predicted proteins | sample MGYA00241769_ERZ502042 | MGnify/ENA primary metagenome ERZ502042 (study PRJEB25962, sample SAMEA2041934) | human gut metagenome | biome: human gut; feature: human-associated habitat; material: faeces...
TGCCGACACCAGCGCGTCGCCGCCGACGCTTTGCAGCAGCTCGGCTACGTTGGCGTCGGGGTTCTGGCATAGGATGTCGAGCAGCTCGATAAAGTCGCGAATGACTTCACGCGGCGTCAGATGTGTGTCGGCTCCCACACGACCGAACTCGATCTTGAGGAAGTCCACCAAGTCGTTCTCGGTAAGCGTGGGCGTCCAGCCAAAGTAGCCGGCGTGAATTTGCATGAGTTTTTCGATGAGCACCAGCAGCTCCTCGTAGGTGAGTGGCTGCAGACGGATGATGGGCGCGAGCATGTCCTTAAGGTCCTCGCGTGCAAAGCGGCCTTGAGCGAGTCGGCTGCGCAGGGCCTCGTAGGAGAACACGCCGCGGCGGCGGTCTTCGATGGAGGTTGGCGTGCCGCCCATGATCATGCCCAGGTACTGCGCCTTGCCCTGGAGTGTGTCGTTGTACATGGTCAGGATCTTCTCGTAGTTGTACTGGCGCGTGATCGCGTTGGGAATCTTATACAGATTCACGAGCTCGTCGATGAGCACCAACATACCCTTGTAGCCGCTGCAGACCAAAAAACGCGCGATGAGCTTAACGTAGTCGTACCAGTCGTCATCGCTGATGATGGTCGAGGAGCCCAGCTCGGCGCGAGCCTCGCTCTTGGTACGGTATTCGCCGCGGATCCATTTGGTCACGCGGCTCATGGCTTCTTCGTCGCCCTCGGATACGGCCGTGCGATAGCGGCGGAGCATGCGGGTGAAGTCGAAGCCGTGGACCATTTCCTCGAGCGGGGCCAGTTGGGCATTGACGACCGACTCGTCGACGTCGGCGTACGAGGCGACCCAGCGATCAAGAATAAGGTTGAGCGCACCGCCCTCGGGGCGCGTCTTGGTCGATATATTGCGTATGAGCTCGCGGTAGGTGGCAAGGCCCTGCCCCTGCCCGCCCTGCAGACGGCGCTCGGGGGATAAGTCTGCATCGGCGACGACGAATCCCTCGCCCATGGCATGCGTTCGGATGGTTTGGAGCAAAAAGCTCTTGCCGGCGCCGTAGCGACCGACCAGGAAGCGGAAGCTCGCCCCACCGTCGGCGATGAGACTCAGATCGGTGAGCAGGGCGCGGATCTCGACCTCGCGCCCTACGGTAATGTAGGGAAGGCCGATGCGCGGGACCACGCCGCCCTTGAGCGAGTTGAGAATGACGGCAGCGACGCGCTTGGGCACGCGGGGTGCTGCGGATGCGGTATCACTCATGGTCTAGGTATCCTCTCACGTCTGCTTCGTAGTCCTCAATAATCTGCGGCCCTGCCGCGCTAAATTCAATTACGGTGTCGCCTACCAGGTCAAAGAGCGCCTCGTTGATGGTATCGACGAGCATGTCCTCGCTCTGCCCCGATTGCGCTACCGCCGATTCCGCCTGTACTGCGTTGTGCTCGAGCAGCGCGCGGAGATAAGCGTCTGCGGCGGGCGCGAGTTCGTTCGTTGCGTCAGCGGGCGCAGCGGCTGCGAACGCTGACGTTGACGCGAGAAGCGGTGCCACGACACCAAACTGTTCGGTGGATATGGTCGGCTCGTCGGCCTCGTCCTGCCGAATGGGTGCCGCGACCGCCTCGACAATCGCGTCGGCTACGGGCTCGGCTTCCGGTTGCCCTGAGTCCGCTGCCTCAGCTTCTGCGGACGCGCCGTCTTCGCGTTCCTCATCGATCAAAAGCGCTTCGCGCGTTTGCGCAGCGGCGTTCCGAATGTGCCCCAGCTGACTCAGATCGATATCGATTTTGACGGGCTGGTGTGCGGCGTCCCACGAAAGCCATGCCACAATCTCGTCATCGATAATCTTGGCCAGATATTTGGGGACCTTTTCTTCCTTAAGGGGATGGGCGGGGTCCAGCGCCAGGCGCAGGCGTTGGTCGCAGGCGCGCATCATTTCACCGAGCTTGCTGCTCTTTTGCCTGCTGCCATGGATACGCATGCATTCCCAAAAGCCGTTTTGGCAACGGTAGATATGGATAGGATCCAGGCGGTATTCGCAGTCCTCGTGGCGCTCGGGCGCAAAGAATACGGCCGAGGCAAACATGGTGTAGGGCATGGCCGTCTCCTCCCCAAATAAACTCGCCACGATGCCGGTCTTTCGGTGCGTGTCATAGTAGCGCGCCATGCGGACATACACGGCGCATGCCACGTGGCGCAGATCGCGGTGGTGGCTGCGGTCGAGCCGCGAGTTACTTAGGTTGTACGTGGAGAGGGCGTTGATGGCGGCCATGAGTCGCTCCTCGCGCACCTCATCGGGCGGAAGGGGGAGCGTGGGCTCGGAGGTTTTGCGACGCTTAGGGGTCTGGCCGGGCGGTGCCGGTGCTGGTATAAGGTCTCGTGCCGCGCGCCGCAGCTCGATAAGGGCGTTATCGAACATGACGGTTTTAGAGTCACGAAGCAGCTTGGGGTCGAGCCCGTGGAACACGGCGTAATCCTGCAGCCACACGCGCGCAAACCGGTCGATGCCGGGCTCAAAGGCGCGGTAGGCATCCCAAAAGGCCTTGATCTTGTTAAAACCATCGAGCGGATTATCTACGCCAATGCCGCAAATCAGCTCATAGAGATACAGAAAGGCAAAGGACGTAGACGTTTTCTCGACGGTTCCGCGGCGCACCTGAGCGCGCCAGGTAAAGTAGCCGCGCAGCTGCCGATCGCTCATGGCATTGTAGGTGGGAAAGTACGACTTAAAGGTGCCGTTGTAGGGACAGTCATCCTCAAAGTCGGCCATCAGTAGGCCCTGGCGGTAAAAAAGCTCGGCTTCCGAAAGCCAGCGGCCCGCACCGCCCTTGGGGTCTTCTTGCCAACGCGATATCTCACGCATCTTGCGGTACTGGTCGGGGAGGAAATTTTGCATCTGTCGGCCGGTTTTGAGAATCGGCTCGTCTGCGTAGATTTCGTTTGAGAAGCGGGCGGACTGATGGGTCCGGGCCTCGGCCATAATGCGCTCGATGAGCATCTTGATGTCCTGGTCGGCCACCGCTCCTCCTCTCGAACGCAGCTACGGTGACCTCATATCATAGCACAGCATCAAACAGATGTTCGAGATACTGCTGCGTTGATAGATTTAGAACAGGAGGGCGTAGATGACGGCGATGACGACGGAGGGAAGCATATTGGCCGTGCGGAAGGTCTGAGGACGGATGAGGTTGACGCCGACGCAGAAGATGAGCATGGAGCCTACGAGCGAAAGGCTGTTGAGGGCTGCTGTGGTCATGATGGGGGAGAGCGCGCCGGCAAACAGCGTAATCGTCCCCTGGAACACGGCGACGGGCAGGGCGGAGAAAATACAGCCGCGTCCAAGCGAGGCCGTCATGGTGCAGACGATGATGCAGTCCAGCGCTCCCTTGAGGGCGAGCGTGGACCAGTCGCCGAGCAGGCCGTCTTGGATTGATCCCACGATAGCCATGGCACCGATGCAGACGGTGAGTGAAGTCGAGACAAAAGCGTTGGTGAACTCGTTATCGCCCTCACTGCCAGTCTTGCGCTTGAGCCATTCGCCAAGGTTCTCGATGGCGGCTTCCAAGTTGACGGCCTCGCCGATGAGCGAGCCGAGGGCGAACGAGACGATGAGCATGGTGGTACCGGTGGTCGCTAGTGCCTTTCCATCGATGATGAGCATCTTTTGCATGGTGCCGCCAAGGCCGATAAACAGGACGCACAGCCCCGATGCTTTCATGAGCGTGTCTTGGATGCGCGGTGTAATGAAGCGACCGCCCGCTAATCCCAAAAGACCGCCCGCAATCAAAAGCACAACGTTGATGATTGTTCCCAAGCCCGGCATGAGCCCTCCCGTATTGATGCCAACGTGGCAATCGTAGCAGAGTGGAATGCGAGGTACATCGCGACTCATCTAATACGTTATATAAGTGGCATTAGCAACGACGCGCAGCATTTAAGCCTCAGGTGCTTGTCGGGACATAGGGATAGTATTCAAAGCGCAGTGTCATAAGCCGCTGTGGGGATTCAATAGCCGCGGCAATGATATTGGCATCGCGGGCACGATCAAACCCTTCGAGTTCGATCTGATACGAGACGTCTTGCATAATGTCCAGACGTCGCCAGGCTAGGAGTGTGTCACCATCGAATTCCAAGGTCTTGCCTCCGTCTGGAGCAACGGCGTATAAACGCAGCTTGGCGGTGGTTGCAGGGTCGACAACCGTGACCTTTTTAATTTCGTTTCGAGTATTCTTGGCGCCCAACAAGGTGAGCAGTGTTGGGGCCACGACCTCGCCCGATGGCAAAAAGACGACTTCGATGGATTCAGGAAATGCGATGATAGCCGACTTGCGGACGGGCTGATTGGCGGCGGCAACTTCGATGTTCGCAGCGTCGATGACCTCCGTGTGGTCGAGCGCGGCAAGCACGCAGCAGTTACCTTCATCGATCTCTTGAGGATCAGCAAGCCCCAGACTGTCCGCGAACTCGGGATCGTTTGGATCGGCAGCGGGCTCATTCGGCGCTTCGAAAGAAGCTGGGACGCTGTTTGTCGGCGACGGCGTGTCGCCCGCACCTGCTTCTTTGTCCGCGCTCTCTTCTTGTATGGTTGCGTTGATGGGTTCGTCGTTTGGGGGGAGCGTCTTGGCGTCAAACGCGGAGGGGAGAATTCCGATGGCTCCGGATCCGTTCCACTCCATTTCGAGAAGCGCCGGGTCGGCAAGAATGCGTTGCCTGCTTTGCGCGCGGGCATCGATTTCAATATGGCCTGCCTCTATCCCTCGTGTAAGGCTGAGTGATCCGGCTGGCTTCTCGAAATGAGCGTCTGTGTCTTTGGTACTGACGGCGTAGAACAGCAGGGACGCTTCTCCCGCCGCGATGGCATCGGTACCGGCTTTGGTCAGCCGCAACGATGCCGTGAATGAGAGGGTGGGCTGCGTGTCGTCTGCATTCGCGGCGGCGCAGCCCAGACATATACCGCCTCCTTTCTCAAAAAACGTACCGTCGAAGGCGACCTTCGCTCCGTTCGCCGAGTCATCGACCGAAGCGATGTCGATGCGCAGCTCTAAATTGCATGGATCGCCATCTGCATCGAGCACAACCGAGCGCCACGTGCAGACGGCGCACCCCGCCTGGGAGCCGTTTGCCTTGTTCGAACGATTGATATCCACGACTATCGAGCCGTCCGTATTACGACGAAGGCATCCCGAGGTTGAGATTGCGGCCTGTGCGATCGAAAAACGCTTGCACGCAATGGCGCTCGACGGATTTGGTGCGGAGCTTAGGGCCGCTGGTAAGGAGTCTGCCATGACAGGAGTCGCCCAAGCGGCGACAGGCGTTCCGGTTGCGAGCGCGCCGCAGAGTGCGACGACGGGCAAAAGGTTCTTCGATGCCATGGGGTCTCCTTAGCTAATTTAGTGCGGCCTGTTCATGTTTTGTTTCTGGCTGTGTTTGATGTGCAGACCGAGGCCGGCGGTTCCCGCGCCTGCTGCCAAGAGCCATCGTTTGTCGCCTGTCTGCGCCAACGGTTCCTCGCGGTCGCTGCGGTCGAGCTCCGAGAGGTCGACCGTCACTTGCGTGGCGGCCTGCGCCTGTTCTTGCTGGGCAAAGGCCATGGCTGGCCCAAACGCTAGGATGCTGACGGCGGCGGCCAGGGCGACGGCCTTATGCCGTGTGCGCACCGGGCTCGACCGTCCAGGTGATCGTTGCAACCTGATCGCCTTCGCCGGTTACGCGGAAGATGTCGCGCGTGACGCGGGCGACGTTTCCGCTTGTCTTGAGCTTAATTTTGTCCGTGCCACCGGCAATGCCCTGGTAGCCCATGTCGAAGGCTGCATTCTTGGAAAGATCGAGGCCCGTTCCCTGCATTGCGGCGCTGGCGTTCTGGAGCGCGCCGTCGGGGCCGACCTTAAAGTCGATGGAGTTCTGCGCGGTTCCGGCCTTGGCGTCGGCGGCAATGGTCCAGGTGTTCATGGCGTCGATCTTCATGTTGGTGACATGGATGCCGTAGGCCGAATGATTGTCGATGGTGGTCGCGTCTTCTGAGGGGCCCTGAAGCGTGCCGTCGGCCTTGGCGACGAAGGGAATAACCGTCGGAACTTTGAACTCAACGTTGTCGATCTCGGTCCTGACCATTACCTTCGTGGTTCCAACGCGCCCGGCTGCCATAGCTGGCGTCGGGGCGGCGCCCATTGCGAGCGCGAGCGCGAGCCCTGCGCCCACGGCGAGCGCTCTGGCTCCGTTCATGTTCCTGGTGATGTCCATGGTCGTTCCTTTCTATTCGCCGCGGGCCGTCCCCGCGATGATTGGACGAATGCTGGTGAATTGCGTGCGGTGCCGCGTCGGCCGGAAAAGCTAGTTCTCGGCTTGCTCAACCCGCACTTTGACGCGCGTCGGATTGCCGTGGGTGTCGTAGGTCTTGGCATCGAGTGCCTGAATCTCGATATATGCCTCGCCTTCTTGGATATCGCCGGCGGGGCAGGTCTCAACTGTCTTGCCGGCTTCGACCACACCGGACTCATAGATGGTCTCGTCGTTTTGAATCACGCGGAAGCGCTGGGGAAACTTGTTGTCTTGGACGTTTTGCACGTTGACGCGCAACTTGCCGCCTTCCTGCAACTGTGCGACCGGCGCGACCGAGATCGTCATCATGTTGTCGCGGACGATGGCGTCGAGCTCATCCTGGATTTCTTGGCGTGATTTACCCTCTGCCGTCGTGACCGAGGCGCCCGCTTCGGGCACGGGCTGCGACTGCCAGGCGTATAACCCTACGGCGATGAGGGCGCAGACGATAGCCAGGCAGACAACGACGAGTTTCTTGCGACGCCCCAGTCCTGCAAGGCGGGGCGGCTTCTTCGTACTCATGCGGCGTCCTTGGTGGTGTAGACGCGTGCGAACGTGGACGGGTCCGCTCCAAAGAGCATGTGAAGCATCAGGCGGCGCGAGTAGATGAGCTCGTCGAAGTCATGAGGGAGCTCGATGTTGTGGATACGCGCGATGTGGTGGGCGAGCGCCGAGAACAACTCGGGGTCGCAGATAACATCGGTGGTGACGTGGTAGACCGCCGTATCGGGAAACGCCTCTTCGTCGAAAGGCAGGAGATAGGGATCGTCGTCGACCTCGATGGCGACGCCGTACTGGGGCCAGTAATATGCCATGGGAACCTCCCTGCTTCTGGGGCCAAAACTTCCATTGGTTTTGGCTGTCGATGCCGACCGTATCAGTCGCTACTTGACCAATTTCTGACCAAATGCTTGACGGATTGACATCTCCGCAGGTAAAAGATGGCAAAAATAACTTCAACTTTTTTCGAGCGACAATTGCGTGGTCGCTGGCGGTAAAGCGACATGTGTCAAAAGCATCGTCTGCCGAGGAAACCTTGCCACTCGCCGAATTGCACGAACGTAAAAATCGCCAATTATGGAGACGGTCTCGAACACGTCGACAAAACGATGCGGTAACATCTCCCTGCAAACACTGTAGTTAGCTAAAGGGGGAGTTCGCGTGTCTGCAACCATCAAACCCTTCACCGACGAGCTCGAGGAGTATGGTCGCGATGAGTCTCGCGCATCGGGAGAGGCCTCGAGCATCTCGTTTCCGACAACGGAGGACGAGGTCCGCGCCATTTTGAAAAAGCTCCATGCCGAGCGTGTCCCGGTGACGGTTCAGGGCGCCCGGACCGGTCTTGCCGCCGGCGCCGTGCCTCATGGCGGTCACATTCTCAATACTTCCCGCATGAATCGCTACCTAGGCATTCGCCGCGATGAGCAGGGCCGCTTTCTTTTGCGTGTGGCGCCCGGCGTCGTGTTGTCTGAGCTGCGCAAGCAACTGGGCAAGAAAGTGCTGCCGACTGCCGGCTGGGACCAGGCATCGCTTGAGGCCTACGAGGAGTTCCAGGAAGCCCCCGAGCAATTCTTTCCTACCGATCCCACCGAGGCATCTGCCTGCCTGGGCGGTATGGCGGCATGCAACGCTTCCGGCGCCCGTAGCTACGCTTACGGCCCCATGCGCCCTCACGTCACGGGCCTTCATGTCGCGCTGGCCGATGGCGACCTGCTCGAGCTTCACCGTGGCGAGGTTTTTGCACAGGGTCGTCGCCTTTCGCTCGTCACGGTGCAGGGCCGCACGCTCGAGCTCGACCTTCCCGACTACACCATGCCCAAGACCAAAAATGCTTCGGGCTATTTCGTTGCTGACGATATGGATGCCATCGATCTGTTTATCGGTGCGTGTGGCACACTCGGCGTCATCACCGAGCTCGAGATTGCTCTGCAGGCGGCGCCTGCGGTCGTTTGGGGTGTGAGCTGCTTCTTTGACAGCGAAGACAAGGCCGTGTCCTTCACCGATTCTGTGCGCCCCGTCCTGTCCCACGCGGCTGCCATCGAATATTTCGATGCGGGCGCCCTGGATATCCTGCGTCGTCAGCGTGAGCAGTCGACCGCGTTCGCCTCGCTGCCGGCGCTCGACAAAGACGCCAAGGTCTGTGTCTACGTGGAGCTCGACTGCGACGACGAAGCCCAGGCGACTGAGGAACTGTATCACTTGGGGTGGGTACTGGAACTTGCGGGCGGCAGCGACGATGCGACATGGGTCGCGCGCACCGAGGTCGATCGCGAGTGTCAGCGATCCTTCCGCCATGCGGTGCCCGAGAGCGTCAACATGCTCATCGACGAGCGTCGCCGCACGGATCCCACCATCACCAAACTGGGCTCGGACATGTCGGTGCCCAACGCACACTTGGTCGATGTCATCGCCCTTTATCGCCGCACGTTGGCCGAAAGTGGGCTTGAATCTGCCGCCTGGGGGCACATCGGTAACAACCATCTGCATGTGAACATTCTGCCGCGCGATACGCAGGATTACCGCCGCGGCGGAGAGCTCTTTGCCCAGTGGGCTTCCGAGGTCACGGCCATGGGCGGCGCCGTCTCCGCCGAACACGGCGTCGGCAAGATCAAGGCGGGCTTCTTGGAGACGATGTACGGTCACGAGGCCATGGTCGAGTCGGCGCGGCTCAAGCTCCAGCTCGATCCTGCCGGGCAGCTGGGCCGTGGCAACCTGTTTTCGGAGAAGCTCTTGGATGAGCTCGTCCAGAAAGGGGGCGCGTGAAGATGAGCGATTTCCATATGGTGGTGTGCGTCAAGGCGGTGCCGGGCAGCACCGAGGTCAAGATGGACCCCAAGACCAATACCATCGTGCGCGATGGCAAGCAGGCGGTCATTAATCCCTTTGACGCGAGCGCTTTGGAATGCGCGCTGGCGCTGAAGGACGACTTTATCGGCTTTGGCATGGACGTGCGCGTAACGGTGGTGTCGATGGGCATCCCCGCGACTGAATCGCTATTGCGCGACTGCATCGCCCGAGGCGCCGATGACGCGCTGCTGCTAACCGATCGCGCCTTTGCAGGTGCCGATACCCTGGCAACCACCTATGCCCTCAAGTGCGGCATCGAGGCGCTCGACGAGGACTTCGACCTGCTCATCTGCGGCAAGATGGCGGTGGACGGCGATACGGCCCAGATTGGTCCCGAGCTTGCCGGTGCCTTTGAGATTCCCTGCGTGACCGACGTGAGCTGCGTGCAGAGCGCAGGCTTTACGACCTGTGGTTCACTGGCGCTTGTTCACGGCTGCGATGCCGGCGAGGAGACGGTCTATCTTGAGATGCCGTGCGCGATGACGACCGCCAAGGAGATTGGCCAACTGCGCATGCCGAGCATTGCCGGTATTCGTGCGGCCGAGGAGGCGGACGTGCGCGTGGTCAACGCTGCTGACGTGAACGCCGACCCCGCGCGCTGCGGCCTTGCCGGCTCGCCGACGCAGGTCGTGCGATCGTTTGTGCCCGATCGCGACCAAACGTGCGAGGCCGTTGACGGAACGGCGTCCGAGCAGGCGGCAAAACTTGCCAAGATTATCGAGGGGATGGCGTAGATGAGCGGACTGATTATCGATAGCGAAGCCTGTATCGGCTGCGGTCGCTGCGTTCGCGCCTGTGCTTCGGGCGGCATCGTAGTGGAAGGCGAGCGGCTCAACCGTTGCGCCCGCGTAACCGACGGCTGCATCCTATGCGGTGGGTGCGTCGACGCTTGCCCCGTCAATGCCATTTCGATCGAGCGCGACGAGGCCGCCGGCGCGGTGGACCTTGATGCATATCGAGACATTTGGGTATTCGTTCAGACCGACGAGCACGATGTCGTGGCCCCGGTGGCCTACGAGCTCATGGGCAAGGGGCGCGAGCTTGCCGATGCCCGTGGTTGCCGTCTGGCGGCACTGGTCGGTATGGGCCCCGAGGGTTCTCTCGGTGACCTGGAGCATCTGGTTTGCACCGGTGCAGACGAGGTCCTGGTCTGTCGCGACGAGCGCCTGCGCCAGAACGACGCGGGGGTCTACGCCCGGCTGATCTGTGATTTGGTGGCAGAGCACAAGCCCGAGGCCATTCTGTACGGTGCGACCGCCTTTGGCCGTGAACTGGCACCCGGCGTTGCCGTGCGTTTGCAGACGGGCCTTACGGCTGACTGCACCGTACTTTCGATGGATACGGAGACGGGCCTGCTGCAGCAGACGCGCCCGGCGTTTGGCGGCAACTTGATGGCCACCATCATTTGCCCCAACCACCGTCCTCAGATGGCAACGGTGCGCCCCGGCATCTTTAAGGCGCCCGAGTTTGACTACAGCCGCTCTGGCACGATTACCCAGGTATTCCTTGCGGAAGACGCCAAGGCTCGTGTCGAGATTTCGATTCCCGCCGAGGAGTGGGGACAGCAGGCTTCGATCGCCGATGCCGAGCGCCTGGTCGTGGTGGGTCGCGGCATTGGTTCCAAGAAAAACCTGCCGCTGATGCGAAGGCTC
>ENA-OPXQ01001837-OPXQ01001837.1-human-gut-metagenome-genome-assembly--contig:-NODE-1837-length-10768-cov-1.601045_pt1 | contig 10768 bp, 10 predicted proteins | sample MGYA00241769_ERZ502042 | MGnify/ENA primary metagenome ERZ502042 (study PRJEB25962, sample SAMEA2041934) | human gut metagenome | biome: human gut; feature: human-associated habitat; material: faeces...
GATAAGGATCCTTATCTGTTGGCTAAAAATTCGATGGCTTTAAAAACGTTGATGCATATCCGGGACGAAGCCCATCGATTTGGTATTACATTTCATCGTAAATTGAGAGAAAAATCACAGATTAACAGTATATTAGGTGATATTAAGGGTATCGGAGAAGCAACTGAAACTATATTATTGCATGAGTTTAAGTCAGTTAGTAATATCAAACAAAAGTCTATTGAAGAACTGGCTAAGGTGATCGGGAAGAAGAAAGCACAACTTATTCATGAGTATTTTCATCAAGAAACCGAATAATAAGAGTTTATCCGAAAGAGTGCCGAGGTAAATCAGCTGCTTTAAAGCTTATATGTGATAGAGAAGAAGAAATAAAAGCGTTTATTCCTAAGGAATACTGGACTGTTGATTGTTCATTAAAGAAGGAAAGAAAGAAATTCCCTATTAGACTTACACAGTATGAAGGAAAGAAAATTGAGATAAAAAATGAAGAAGAAGCTAAAAAGATTATTAATGACTTAGAACAAGGAAACTTTGTAGTTAAGACAGTTAAGAAAGGGAAGAGGATGAAGAATCCATTACCTCCATTTACAACTAGTACACTACAACAAGATGCTTCTAAAAAATTAAATTTTATAACTAAGAGAACCATGTCTATAGCACAAGCATTATATGAAGGTGTAGAAGTTAAGGGATATGGAACTGTAGGGCTTATAACTTACATGAGAACAGACTCTGTAAGAATATCTGAGGAAGCTCAAGGAAAGGCCGTAAATTTCATAAAGGATAATTATGGTGATGAATATGTGCCAGAGCAGCTTAGAGTATATAAAAGCAAAAAGAATATACAAGATGCCCACGAAGCTATTAGACCATCATATATAGAAATAACTCCTGAAATAGCTAAAGTTAGCTTGACACCAGAGCAATATAAATTGTATTCATTAATATGGAAGAGATTTGTAGCAAGCCAAATGTCTTCATGTGAATTAAGTACAAATAGCATAGACATAATGAATGGAAGCTATAAATTTAAGGCTTCAGGTAATACAATAAAGTTTGATGGATTTATGAAGATATATGATTACTTAACAGAAGCTGATGAAGAAGATGTTGTTTTACCAGAATTACAGGAGGGTGAGGAATTAAAACCTGCTAGCATAGAAGGGAAACAACACTTTACACAACCACCAGCAAGATATACTGAAGCATCATTTGTAAAGCTACTTGAAGAAAAGGGAATAGGAAGACCAAGTACTTATGTTCCAACAATTTCTACATTATTAAGTAGAGAATATATAGTAAGAGAAAAGAAAAATCTTATGGCAACGGAGCTTGGATTTATAGTAAATAATATTCTTTCTGAATACTTTAAGCAAATAGTTGATGTTGATTTTACAGCTGCTATGGAAGGTAAATTAGATAATATTGAAGAAGGTAGCGAATATTGGACTAATGTTGTTGAAGAGTTCTTTGCTCCTCTAAAAGTTGCCATAGATAAAGCTGAAAAGGAAGTATCTAAAGTAGTAATTGAAGATAAAGTAAGTGATATTCCATGTGATAAATGTGGTAAAATGATGGTGATTAAACATGGAAGATACGGTGATTTTCTTGCTTGTCCTGGATATCCAGAATGTAAGAATGCAAAACCCATAGTTGAAGAGCTTGATGTAGATTGTCCTAAATGTGGAGGAAAAGTTCTTGTAAAGAGAAGTAAGAAAGGTAAAAAGTTCTTTGGATGTTCTAATTATCCTGAGTGTGATTTTGTAAGTTGGAATGAGCCAGTTAAAGATAAATGTGAAGAATGTGGTAGTTACATGGTATTGAAATATAGCAAAACAAAAGGTAAATATGCACAATGTTCTAATTCAGATTGTGGTAATATAAAGATAGTAGAAGAAAAAGAAAATTAGTAAAAAGTCGATGACATAAAATCATATCCAAAATGTCGAATATGTATTAAAAATGTTGAAATAGATTTTTGAATGTGATAGTATCAAAGAAGTAAGATAGTGGTGGATGAGGAGGATGATTAAATGTCATCGTTATTAAGTAAAACTAGAAGATTGAATCAGATTCTTCAAAAAAAAGGAACGGATCCAGTCTCATTTGATGATATATGTGCACTTTTAAGTGATGTATTATCATGTAATGTTTATATACTTGAAAAGTATGGTAGAGTTTTAGGGCATACGTTTTGTAAAGATTTTGAATGTGATATAATGAAAACATATGTTTTATCAGATAATAGATTACCAGTTGAGTATAATGACAAAATTTTAGATGTTACTGAAACAGTAGCAAATTCAAAGTCAAAAGGCACTTGTGTTTTTAAAGATGCTGGTGAATGTCCTATGGAAGAAAAGATATCAACAATAGTCCCTATACTAGGAAATAGAGAAAGATTAGGAGCTCTACTTTTAGCTAGATTTGGTGAAGAGTTTAATGATGATGATTTAGTAATCGCTGAATATAGTGCAACAGTAGTTGGTATGGAAATATTAAGAGGACAACAAAATGAAATTGAAGAAGAAGCTAGAAGTAAGGCAGTGGTTCAATTAGCAATAGGTACATTATCATATTCAGAGCTAGAAGCAGTAGAACATATCTTTAATGAATTAGGAGGCACAGAAGGATTATTAGTTGCGTCTAAAATTGCAGATAAAGTTGGAATAACTAGAAGTGTTATTGTAAATGCATTAAGAAAATTTGAAAGTGCTGGAGTAATTGAATCAAGATCTTTAGGAATGAAGGGAACTCATATAAAGATATTAAATCCTAAATTATTAGATGAGTTAAAGAAAATAAGATAATGTTAAAATGCAGTTGACTTTAGTAGCAACTGTATTTTTGTTAAAAGAAAAAATGTAAAATGTTATATTAAGTAGAAAAACAGTATAAAATATAATGAAAACTTTTATTTAAAAAGATGTTGCCACAAATATGTAGCTGTGATATACTATCAGAGGTAACAAAATACACACACTATTGTAGTTAAAAAGTCGGTGCTTGTTTTAACAAGTAGCTTTTTAGCAATGCGAGTAGTGGAGGTAAAAACCAGGAGGTAGAAAAATGTCAGTAATATCAATGAAACAATTATTAGAAGCTGGTGTACACTTTGGTCACCAAACAAGAAGATGGAACCCTAAAATGGCTCCTTATATATTTACAGAAAGAAACGGAATATATATAATAGATCTTCAAAAAACAGTTAAAAAAGTAGAAGAAGCTTACAACTTCATAAGAGAAGTATCTTTAGAAGGAAAAGACATTCTTTTCGTTGGAACTAAGAAACAAGCTCAAGAAGCTATTCAAGAAGAAGCTATAAGATCAAACATGCACTTTGTAAACAATAGATGGTTAGGTGGAATGTTAACAAACTTCAAAACTATCAAAACTAGAATTGCTAGATTAGAAGCTTTAGAAACTATGGAACAAGATGGAACTTTCGATGTATTACCTAAGAAAGAAGTTATAAAATTAAAAGGTGAAATGGAAAAATTACAAAAAAACCTTGGTGGTATAACTAACTTAGACGTTAACAACATTGGAGCAATGTTCGTTGTTGACCCAAGAAAAGAAAAGAATGCTATTTCAGAAGCTAAAATATTAGGAATCCCAGTTGTAGCTATAGTTGATACAAACTGTGATCCAGAAGAAGTTGATTACGTAATACCAGGAAATGATGATGCAATTAGAGCTGTTAAATTAATAACTGCTAAACTTGCTGATGGTATAATAGAAGGAAGACAAGGCGAACAATTAGCTGAGTAATTTTTTGAAAAAAGGTAGGTGAAGTTAACTTCATTTACCTTTTACCCTAAGAAAAATGGTTTACATTTAATGTTTTAAGGAGGAATTGATTATGATAACTGCAAAATCAGTTAAAGAATTAAGAGAAATGACTGGAGCAGGGATGATGGACTGCAAAAAAGCTTTAGTACAAACAGAAGGAGATATAGAAAAAGCTGTTGAGTACTTAAGAGAAAAAGGATTAGCTGCTGCTGCTAAAAAAGCTGGTAGAGTTGCTGCTGAAGGTATAGTTAAGACTTTCGTTTCAGCTGATAAGAAAACTGCTGGTATGGTAGAAGTTAACTGTGAAACTGACTTCGTTGCTGCTAACGAAGAGTTTGTTTCTTTCGCTGACAAAGTTGCAGAAATGGTAGCTAACACTTCAGCTGCAAACGTTGAAGAATTATTAGCTGAAAAATTCGATGGAGAAGCTACAGTTCAAGAAACTTTAACTGCTTTAATAGCTAAGTTAGGTGAAAACATGACTGTAAGAAGATTTGCTAAATTCAACATCGAAAAAGGAGCTGTTGCTAGCTACATCCACGGTGGTGGAAGAATCGGTGTTATGGTAGAAGTTGCTTGTGACACTGAAAGCGAAATATTAGAAGAAGTTGCAAGAGAAGTTTGTATGCAAGTTGCTGCTGCAAACCCATTATTCTTAAGCAAAGAAGAAGTAGATAGCGAATCATTAGAAAAAGAAAAAGAAATCTACAGAGTTCAAGCATTAAATGAAGGAAAACCAGAAAATATCGTTGAAAAAATGGTAAATGGAAGAATTCAAAAATACTACAAAGAAGTTTGTCTTTTAGATCAAGCATGGGTTAAAGATGGAGATAAGAGCATAACTAAATATCTTCAAGAAAAATCTAAAGAAGTTGGTTCTCCAATAACAGTAACTAGATACTCTAGATTTGAAAGAGGAGAAGGAATCGAAAAGGTTGAAGAAGACTTTGCTGCTGAAGTAGCTAAGACTATGGGATTACAATAATGCCAAGAGAGAACACTTTAGTGTTCTCTCTTTTTTAAAGATATAAATTGAGGAATGCAGGAGGAATTAGAATGGAAAAGTGTACCTATAAAAGAGTTATGTTAAAGATTTCAGGTGAAGCATTATCAGGTACAAATGGATTTGGATTTGATTTTGATACTATTAGTAGAATAGCTAAAGAAGTTAAAGAGATAGTTGATATGGACATAGAAGTTGGTCTTGTTGTAGGAGGGGGAAATATCTGGCGTGGTAGAAGCAGTGAAGGAATGGACAGAACTACAGCTGACCATATGGGAATGTTAGCTACTTGTATTAATGCTTTAGCACTTCAAGATGCTCTAGAAGGTATAGGAGTTAAAACAAGAGTTCAGACTGCAATAGAAATGAAGGAAATTGCTGAACCATTTATAAGAAGAAGGGCAGTAAGACATTTAGAAAAAGGTAGAGTTGTAATTTTTGGAGCTGGTTCAGGAAATCCATATTTCTCAACTGATACTGCAGCGGCATTAAGAGCAGCAGAAATTGAAGCTGATGTAATTTTATTAGCTAAAAATGTTGATGGTGTATATGACAAAGATCCAAATAAGTTTTCAGATGCAAAAAAATATGATACACTAACATATATGGAAGTGATTGAACAAGGATTACAAGTTATGGATACAACAGCTACAACTTTATGCATGGATAATAATATTCCAATATTAGTATTCGGTATTGAAGCTGATGGAAATATTAAAAGAGCCATGTTAGGTGAAAATATTGGTACAATAGTATCTAAAAAATAGGAGGTTAATATGATTAAAGATGTTATTAAAGTAGCAGAAGAAAAGATGCAAAAAACTATTTCAGTTTTACATTCAGATTTATCAACTATGAAAGCTGGTAGAGCAAACCCAACAATGCTTGATAGAATTCAAGTAGATTATTATGGAAGCCAATGTCCATTAAATCAAGTTGCTAATGTATCAGCACCAGAACCAAGAATGTTAGTAATAACACCATGGGAAAAATCTTTATTAAAAGAAATAGAAAAAGCAATATTAAAATCAGATTTAGGAATAAACCCTTCAAATGATGGTGCTATTATCAGATTATTAGTTCCAGAACTAACAGAAGAAACAAGAAAAAATATTGTGAAAAATGTAAAAAAAGCTGGAGAAGATGCTAAAGTTGCATTAAGATCTATTAGAAGAGATGCTAACGAAAAAATAAAGGCTTTAAAGAAAGATGGGCATATTTCTGAAGATGAAGTAAAGAAAGCTGAAGAAAATGTTCAAAAAGTTACAGATAAATTTGTAAAAGAAATAGATACAGTAATAGCAGCTAAAGAAAAGGAAGTTATGTCAGTATAAAAAAACCTGCTTTGCAGGTTTTTTTCCTATATAACATAAAATTGGAGGAAATTATGATTAATTTATTTAAGCCTAAGAAAAATGGAAATGATTTAGAGTTAAAGATAGATAAAGATAATCTTCCAGAACATATTGCAATAATAATGGATGGCAATGGGAGATGGGCAAAGAAAAGAAATCTTCCAAGAACAATGGGACACAAGGCTGGAGTAGAAACAATTAGAAGAGTTATTAAAGAAGCTGATAGAATTGGTATTAAATATATAACTTTATATGCTTTTTCTACTGAGAATTGGAGACGTCCAGAGGAAGAAGTAACAGCTCTAATGAAGCTATTGGTACAATACTTAAAATCAGAAGTTAAAGAACTTCATAAAAATGATGTAGTTTTAAGAGTTTTAGGTGAAATAGATAAGTTACCAAAGGAATGTGAAAGAGAAATAAAAGAGGCTATTGAGCTTACAAAAAATAATAAAGGCTTGATTCTAAATATTGCTTTTAATTATGGTGGTAGAGATGAGATAGTAAGAGCAATAAGATTAATTGCTGAAGAATATAAGGATAATAACATTAATATTGAAGATATTAATAATGAGTTAGTAAATAATTATCTATATACAAAAGATTCACCAGATCCTGATTTAATTATAAGACCTTCAGGAGAGCAGAGATTGAGCAATTTCTTATTATGGCAATGTGCTTATTCAGAATTTTGGTATTCTAATGTCTGCTGGCCAGATTTTACAGAGTTAGATTTACAAAAAGCTATATACGACTACCAAAATAGAGATAGAAGATTTGGAGGAGTATAAATAAGAGGTGAAAAGATGAATATAAACAGTAGGTATATAGGAGCCTTAGTCATAGCTCCATTATTAATATTTATATTATTAGGAGGATTACCACTAAAAATATTCACAATTGCATTATCTATTTGTGGGCTATATGAGTTTTATAATGCTTTAAGAGCTAAAAAGATTAATGTAATATCAGTAATAGGATATGGATTATTGGTAGTGTATTATCTTATTGATAATAACTTTGAAATAATGATGCATGTACTAGTACTGGCAACAGTATTGGCTTTAATTATTCCAATAGTTACTTTAAAATACTCTTTTATTGATGTAGCAATATCAATTTTAGGATTTATTTATGTGGCAATACTATTTAGTTTTATACCATTAGTTAGTGAAAAGACGAATGGTAATTTTTTAGTTTGGCTTATATTCTTAGGATCATGGCTAGGAGATACAATGGCTTATTATTCAGGAAGAACATTTGGTAAGAGAAAGATTGCTCCAAAAGTTAGTCCTAAAAAGACTGTTGAAGGATTAATAGGTGGAGTATTAGGTGCAACATTAGGTTGTGGAATATATGGAATAGTCATAAGTAAATATGGAGTAGGAATAAATGTTATGCATTTCTTCTTGATTGGCGCTATTTGTGGAATGATGGGATTATTTGGTGACTTAGTTGCATCATCAATTAAAAGATATGTAGGAATAAAGGATTATAGTAATTTAATACCTGGACATGGTGGTATTTTAGATAGATTTGATTCTATTTTATTTAACGCTGTAGTAGTATTTTACTATTTAACATTTATTGTGGGAATATAAGAAAGCAGTAGGTTTACTACTGCTTTTTTACATGGGAAAATATCATTAATGTTCTTTCTAAATAATATAATTTTAATATAAATGTTAAAGGAGAATGTTATGAAAACTATAGAAAAATATAATAAAATACTTCTTCTTATAGAACTATTTGCAATTTTTACAGTAATAACATTAGGTATTAAATATTATTTTAAGCCATTTATAATAATAATTATTATGCTGATTATAGGAAGGTCTTTTTATGATTTTTTTCTAAAGTTTAATATTTCAAAGCGAATTTCTGGTGCATTAAGTATATTGTTGATAAATGTAATGTTTTTTTGTTTTGCATTTTACTTTGGCAACGAATTTATAGATATATTAAAGAAGATATATAATAATCATGCTGAAGGCTTAATAATATTAGAAAAAAATATTAAGTTGCTTTTTGGCATAGATATTGAAAAAATATTACAAAGAGCTCTAAAGAACATAACAAGTAATATATTAACAGCTGGTGCTAGCATAACAGGTGAAGGGCTTCTTGCATATATAATTGGAAATATTACTGTGTATTTTTTGTTGGTGGATAGAGAAAATGTAAGAGAACTACTATTGAAGGTAGTTCCAATCAATATTTTTTCTAAGATTTCAGAAAAGAAAAATAATTTAAGACAGGTAATAAAAATTGAACTTATCCTAGTATGCGTAACAACTACTATAATAATAACTGGTTTTAGTATCTTACATATTCCCAGTGGATTTTTTTTAGGAATACTATGTGGAATATTAGATATTTTACCATATGTGGGAACAATAATTGTTTTTATACCAATTATAATATACAATATAGTAGTAAAAAAATATTTAATTGTAATAGGAATGATATCTCTATATATTCTTTCTCAGCTTATAAGAGAGATTTTAGAACTAAAATTTTTAAGCTCTAAATTAGAGATTCATCCGTTAGCTATAATGTTATCTATATATATTGGTGCTGAAATTTTTGGTTTTATAGGGATTTTAGTAGGACCAATATATTGCTTAGTAGCGAAAGATATACTTTATGGTTAGAAACATAGGAGGCAAATATGAAGAATATATCAATTTTAGGGGCTACAGGTTCTATTGGGACACAAACATTAGATGTAATAAGAAAATCATCAGGAACAATAAATTTAGTAGCAGTAAGTGCAAATTCATCTGTAAATAAAATTATCGATATAATCGAAGAATTTTCACCTAAATATGTAGCAATGATGGACAAAAAAGCTTATAAAGAAATTAAGGAATATTGTACTAATAATCAGAAGAGTATAAATGTTTATAGTGGAATTGATGGGCTTATTAAAGTAGCATCTCTAGATGAAATAGACACAGTAGTTACATCTGTAGTAGGTATGATAGGGCTAAAGCCAACCATAGCAGCAATTGAAGCAAAAAAAGATATAGCTTTAGCTAATAAAGAAACCCTTGTAGTAGCAGGTGAAATAGTAATGAAGAAGGCTAAAGAAAATGGAGTTAAAATACTGCCTGTAGATTCAGAACATAGTGCTATCTTCCAAAGCTTAAGCGGATACTGTAATAAGGATATACATAAGATAATATTAACTGCTTCAGGTGGACCATTTAGAGGCAAGAATATAGATGATTTAAAGGATGTTACAGTTCATCAAGCATTAAAACACCCAAAGTGGAATATGGGGCAAAAAATAAGTATAGATTCAGCAACATTGATGAATAAAGGTCTAGAAGTTATTGAGGCACACTATCTATTTGAATGTAGTTATGATAATATTGAAGTTGTAGTACATCCACAAAGTATAATTCATTCTATGGTTGAATATAAAGATGCAAGTATCATAGCACAAATTGGCTCACCAGATATGAGATTACCAATACAATATGCGCTTAATTACCCTAAAAGAGAAGGAAGAATAGCAAATCCAATAAGCTTTTATGAAATAGCACAGCTTACATTTGAAAAACCTGATATGGACACATTTAAATGTCTTAAGCTTGCTTTTAAAGCAGGAAAAACTGGTGGATTAATGCCTACTATTTTAAATGGTGCCAATGAAGAAGCTGTTGCATTATTATTAGAAGAAAAAATTAAATTTTTAGATATTGCTGATTTAATTGAAGAGTGTATGGATAAGTTTAAAGAAAAAAGCAATATGGAACTTACCATTGATAACATTATAACAGTTGATAAAGAAGTAAGAGAATATTTAAGAAAAAAAGTGAGTTAGGAGTTGAATTAATTGTATATTATAATGGCTATTTTAGGATTTAGCTTACTTGTAATAGTTCATGAACTAGGACATTTTATTATGGCTAAAGCCAATGGAATTAAAGTTGAAGAATTTTCAATAGGAATGGGACCAGAAGTTTTTTCACATAAGGGAAAAGAAACTCAATATTCATTAAGGCTTCTTCCTATTGGAGGATATGTAAAAATGATGGGAGAAGAGGAAGCTGTAGAAGATGAGAGAAGTTTTTCCAGCAAGTCACCTCTTAGAAGAATTTCAGTAATTCTTGCAGGTGCATTTATGAATGTGGTTTTTGCCATACTTATATTTGCTTTATACTTTAGTAATGTTGGATTTTCTAAAAATGTTGTAGATAGTGTTATGGATAATTCTCCAGCACAAGAAGTAGGTCTTCAAAAGGGAGACATCATAACAAAAATTAATGGAGTAAATGTTAGAACGACTGATGACATTCTTTTAGAAGTTCAATTAAGTAAAGGAAAATCTCTAGATTTAGTAGTTAATAGAGATGGAAAGAAATTAGATTTAAATGTAACTCCTAAGCTTGATGAAGCTAGAGGATCATATTTAATGGGATTTTATTACGAAAGAGTAACTAATCCAACTATAGGTGAAAGTTTAAAATACACTTATAATTATACAATAACTATGGTAAAGCAAACTTATAAAAGCTTAAAGCTATTAGTTACTGGTAAGTTAAATTTAAAAACTGATGTAGGTGGACCAGTTACTATCATAAGAATGTCTGGTGAAGCAGCAAAAAGT
>ENA-OPXQ01001841-OPXQ01001841.1-human-gut-metagenome-genome-assembly--contig:-NODE-1841-length-10729-cov-1.880832_pt1 | contig 10729 bp, 9 predicted proteins | sample MGYA00241769_ERZ502042 | MGnify/ENA primary metagenome ERZ502042 (study PRJEB25962, sample SAMEA2041934) | human gut metagenome | biome: human gut; feature: human-associated habitat; material: faeces...
ATATTGAATTTTTACGCAAATACAAACCTATAGAAGGAATTGTACGGATTGGAAACATATATCAAAAGAAAGTACTAACGCAGATATAATAGAAATGCGGGTGAAAAGCGAGACTTTTCTCACAGTCTCGCTAGGCAGCTTTCATGTCATGTCTTTTTATTTCCGTATCATTCTATAAAATGTTCCCAACCCAATACTGGTTTCAAGCTGGTACGGCGAACCGTCAATGACAAATCCTGCCTTTTCGTAACAGCGGATCGCCCGTTTGTTCCAATTTCATACTTCTAAGTACAAGGGTTTTGCAGAGTATAATTTTTTAGAATTTTCATACGCGGTCTGCAGCATCTGCTGCCCATATCCATGATTGCAGCAAGCGGGTTTTGTGCCAATTCCAATAAAGACTTCTTTCTTTTCTTCTAAAATATTAACGAATCCAACATAGACATCCTGAACGTAAAATGAATAATAATTCTTCGCAGAATCAGGATTCATAAAACCTATCTTTTTGCTTTCATCTCATCGTAAGATGGCAGAGATTATAAAGTGCATATTCCTCCGGATATTTCCAGGAACACACGATCTGCTTTTCGTTTTCTGCTATAATATGATGTCCTAATTTATATTGCATATATGAAGATCTCCTTTTCAAAAAATAACTGATACGATCATATCATAGAAAAATTGCGTTATCAAGACGTTGTGAACAAAAATTACGATGTGATTTTGCTATACAAAAAAGAACTAGATTTATAATTATTTTATAGCATACTATAGATATTTGAAAGCTTGGAACGTGGACGTATATTTTCCAGGGACTGCTCGTCTGTACGCTGATGCTTATGCGGAAAAAATTCGTCCCCACTTACCTGTTCAGTTTTGTGGTCGGCTTTGTGTTTGGAGAACTAATGGATCTTCACGAGCTCTGGATTACACGTCTTCCGGTAAATCTGCCGCTGCGCTCATAAAACGATTTCATGCAGGCATAACCAACGCATTTTTTCTGCACGATGTCACACTGAATTATCACTACTAATTTCGCCATTTTCGCCATTATTTTACAAGGCCGTATTCTTGGAGAACGGCGACCATTTTTGCTTTATTTGCCGGTTCCATCGGGGTCAGCGGCAGACGCGGCTGACCTGAATCAATGCCAGTAACGAGCGTTACCGCAGCTTTTACCGGGATAGGATTGGTTTCGATAAACATAGCATTTGCCAACGGCACCATTCTGGCATTCAATTTTGCAGCTTCGCATACGCGGCCGTCTTCATAAGCCTGCATAACGTCCTGCAAGATACCGCCGCCAATATTGCTGAGCACAGAAATAAGCCCGGTCGCGCCGACAGACATAAACGGAAGAATCAATCCGTCGTCACCGCTGTAGATTGTAAACTCTTCCGGCAGAACCGAATAAAGCTCGGCAACCTGAGCAACATTGCCTGCAGCTTCTTTGATCGCAACAATATTCCCAAAATCAGCAGCCAGACGTGCTACTATTGCCGGAGAGATATTGGAAGCTGTACGTCCCGGAACATTATAAACAATGATAGGCAATCCTGTACTTTGCGCTACAGCTGCAAAATGCTGGTAAAACCCTTCCTGTGTCGGCTTGTTGTAATACGGACCAACTATCAAAGCGCCATCGACACCCATTGCTTCGGCCATTTTCGTCATTTTGACAGAATCAGCAGTGTTATTAGAACCTGTACCAGCAATAACAGGCACGCGTTTATTGATACGATTAACAACTACGCGGAACAATTCCAGTTTTTCCTCCGCACTCATAGTAGCAGCCTCGCCGGTAGAGCCTGCTACGACCAAGCCGTCAGAGCCATTATTGATAAGCCATTCAGCCAGATCAGCCGCCTTTTCATAATTGACGCTGCCATCAGCATTAAAAGGAGTGACCATAGCGGTCAAAAGTCTGCCAAAATAAGGATTTTTCATTACTTACACCTCGCTTATAATTTAAACGCTTTATGAAGCGCCTTCACAGCATCGATCAGATGTTCCTGTTTGATTATCGCGGAGATAGTCGTATCAGAATCCACAGTCTGCAGGATGCTTATTTTGCAGCCGGTAAGCGCTGCAACAAAATTAGCCATAACACCGGGTACGCCGCGCATCGCCGAACCGACAACCGAAACCTTGGCACAATCCTCGGTTAAAGTATATTCAAAATCTGTACCATTTAAAACTTTATTTGTATGTTCCACATCATCGGCAAAAACCGCAAACATAGCATTGCTCTCGGATAAATTCAAACAGCCGACGCTGATACCGGCATCAGCCAGATCCTCAAACAGCTTGCGGCCGCTGGCGATATCCTTAGAATTGAGCGCAACCCGGAACTGAGCCAGATCGGTCAGATGAGTTACACCGCTGGCCAGCCTGCGCTCATTGATAGAAGTATCCTCTTCCGTTTCTGCACAATCATTTGTAATGAGTGTGCCGGGAGCATCGCTGAACGTAGATTTTACGATCAGCGGTATATTTTTCTTCATTGCGATCTCTACTGCGCGCGGATGGATAACCTTTGCGCCCTGATGCGCCATTTGACAAACTTCGCCGTAGGAGATCTGCTTCAATATCGAAGCCTCTTTTACCAAACGCGGATCCGCTGTCATAATGCCTTCGACATCAGTATAAATCTCGACACATTCAGCATGCAAAGCGGCGCCTATTGCAGCAGCCGTAGTATCACTGCCGCCGCGGCCCAAAGTAGTAAACTTGCCGTTATTTTCTGTCATGCCCTGAAACCCGCAGACAATAGGAATAACGCCTGATTCCAATAAATGATGCAAATTGCTGACATTGATATTTTTGATCCGTGCCGCACCAAACTGAGAATCCGTAATAATCCCGGCCTGACCGCCCGTAAGCGCCATAGCATTGATCCCGAATTTCTGCAGCGTCGCTGCCATAACGCAGGCTGCCATGATCTCGCCGCAGCACATCATCATATCCAGTTCGCGCACGTTGACTGAAAGATTCGTTTCCTTCAGTACCTTGATCAGGGTATCGGTAGCGTAAGGTTCTCCTTTGCGTCCCATCGCAGAAACAACTACAACCGGAGCAAAACCGCTGCGTACGGCTTTCTGCACCTTATCCTTAACAGCGATGCGCGCTTCCTGTGAAGCAACGGAAGTACCGCCGAACTTTTGCACTAAAATTTTCATGAACTGTGTCGCTCTCCTATCTTAGATCCAGCCGTTTTTGATCATCGTTTCGGCGATCTGTAAAGTATTCAGCGCAGCGCCTTTACGGATCTGATCGCCGACGACCCACATATTATAAGACTTCTCACAGGATTCGTCCCTGCGCAGACGTCCTACATAAACATCGTCTTTTTCGGAAGTATATAACGGCATCGGATATTCCTGCTTAGAAGGATCATCCTGAACAGTAACACCCGGAAATTTTGCCAGCGCTTCGCGCATAGCCCCCAGATCAACTTCTTTTTCCAGCTCGATATTTACAGACTCGGAATGACTGCGGTAAACAGGTACGCGGATCGTAGTAGCAGTGATCCGCATTTCATAATCCTCCATAATTTTTTTCGTTTCATTGACCATCTTCATTTCTTCCTTAGTATAAAGATTATCGCAGAAAACATCTATTTGAGGAATCAGATTAAAAGCAATAGGATAATGCTTCTCAGCGCTGGCGGAAGGAAGGATATTCGCAGTCATTTCCCTGCCCTCACTATGCTCCCGCACCTGAGCGTCAAGCTCGTCGATACCTTCTTTGCCGGCACCGGAAACAGCCTGATAAGTAGACACGATGACACGCTTTATTTTTGCCAGGTCATAAATAGGTTTTAAAGCCATAACCATAATAATAGTAGAACAGTTTGGGTTGGCGATAATACCTTTATGCTTCAAAATAGCCTGCGGATTGACCTCCGGCACTACCAACGGTACCTCAGGGTCCATACGAAAAGCACTGGAATTATCAATGACCACCGCGCCGGCTTTCACCGCATGCGGAGCGAAATCTTTAGAAATGGAACCGCCTGCAAACAAAGCGATATCTATACCTTTAAAGGAATCGAAAGTAGCTTCTTCAACAGTGTAGGTTTTACCCATAAAAGCTATTTCTTTACCGGCGCTGCGTTTAGAAGCCAGCAGGCGTAATTCGGAAAACGGAAAGTTTCTTTCCTCGATAAGTTTCAAAAACTCGGCTCCTACCGCTCCGGTAGCGCCTAAAATAGCCACATTATATTTTTTCATCTGCTTCCCCTCCATAAATTTTATTATAACAGCTTATCCAAGCCATAAGTCAAACCAACTTTATCCATCATCTTGCGGCAGCCAAGCATCACACCGGGCATATAACATTCACGGTTGACCGGTTCGTTGCTGATGCGGAGAGTTTCGCCCTGACTTCCGAAAATGACCTCCTGAGAAGCAACATATCCGGGTAAACGCACGCTGTGGATCTTCATACCTTTATAATCAGCGCCGCGGGCACCTGCCAGCAGCTCTTTTTCTTCCGGATGTCCCTGGTGCATTTCCTGACGCACCTCGGCGATTTGCTGGGCTGTAATAACCGAAGTCCCTGAAGGAGCGTCAAGCTTTTTATCATGGTGACGTTCAATGATCTCAACATTAGGAAAATATTTTGCTGCCTCGCAGGCCAGCTTGATCATCAATATTGCCCCCAAAGCAAAATTAGGAGCGATCAGAATACCTGTATTATTAGCTTTAGCCAACTCATCCAGCTCTGCCAGATCAGCCTCGCTGAAGCCTGTTGTACCAACAACCGCACGAACTCCTGCCGACAGCACTGTGCGCAGTGATGCCATTACTACATCAGGACGGGTAAAATCAACAACTACATCAGGCTTTACTACCATCAGTTTGGCTTTAAGATCAGTAGCTACTGCCATCTGATTACCGTTTTTAACCGGAATCATTTTATCGGCGCCGAAGGCATCGACTGCGGCAACAAGCTCCATATCCTCCTGTTCAAGAACAGTTTTCACGACCTCGCTGCCCATACGTCCTAAAGCGCCATTAACTAAAACCTTAATCATTAATTTCACACTCCTTATAAAAATCAAAAACCGTTGAGAGCAATACTCAACGGTCAACAGCATTGTTACATACAAATATAATCTGCATAGTTGAGATAGCCCTCCGCCTGTAAGGCGACAGTCCGGCGGTTTTTTACCGACGGCCCAGCATAACCGCATGGCTGCCGTTATACTTCGGCGGTTACCCTTTCCTTCGTTTCAGCGATCCCTCTCCGCGAAGTACTCTTGCTTTCCGCTCCTCTATCTAATAATATTCTGTTGGATTTATTATATCTCTGCGCTATACACTTGTCAAACAAAAACGTTAAATTTCTTTAAAATATAACATTTTTTACTTTTTTTGTAACTAAAGGCGATTTAAGGCCTCTATCACTATTTAAAATCCGGGAAACAAATTTTTTCCCAAACTCCTCAAAGCTCCTCCAATCTCCTTCAATCTCCTCAATATTCCTCATTTGCTTTAATATTACCGCTAAGGTAGGATATAGATACAGGAACTTGCGCAAGTTTCGGAAAGGGTGTCCCAAATGTACAGCAAAATAAATGTAAAACAAAGTTTCTCGGACTTCATCTTATATATTTTCCCGTCCGTAGTTACAATGGTTCTGGTATCGTTCTATTCAGCGATCGACAGCTGGTTCCTGGCACAATACGTATCAACTAACGCCATGGCCGCTATCAATATCGTCCTGCCTTACTCAAACCTTATCTGGGGTCTGGCCGTCATGTTTACCTGCGGCTCCTGTGCCCTGGTCGGCATTAAGCTGGGCGAAGGCAAACGCAGCTTAGCCAATACCTACTTCACCTCAATGTTCTGGTTTCTGACGGGATTTACGGCAATTTTTGCAATCGTCGCTTACTTTAATATGAACCGTATTATTTATTCTCTGGGTTCTACAGCGCTGCTGTTTGAAGATTGTAAAACTTACCTTAAATATATGATTTTAGGTACGCCGATCCTGGCGGTCAAGCTGTTCCTCGAATATTATATCCGTCTGGACGGCAGACCTGCCTATTCTCTGGTAATGTCCTTAACAGGATTTATCCTCAACATCGTCTTAGACTATTATACGATCGTTGTTTTAGGCTGGGGTGTTTTCGGCGCCTCGATCTCTACGATCACCTCGATCGCCATCTCCACGCTGATGGGTCTGGTTTATTTTAAACTCTACGAAACAAACCTGAAATTTACCAAATTCCACTGGAACAAATGGTACTTTATCAAGTCCAGCTTCAACGGCGCCGGCGAAATGCTCACCGAGCTTTCCTCGGGTATCGTAACGATTTTCTTTAATATCGCCATTATCAAATTTGCCGGCGAGGATGGCGTTGCGGCTATGGCCGTCAACATCAACATCTTCTACTTCCTCATCAGCATCTATCTTGGTATAGCAACAGGCGCACAGCCGGTTATCAGCTATGCCTACGGCGCGCAAAACAAAAAACGCCTGGGCGAGATCATCGATCACTGTAAAAAAGCCATTCTTTTTGGCTCCCTGGCGGTCTTCACCTTAGCCCGTTTTTACGGCGCCAACATCATCTCCTGGTACATCGGCGATAACCAGCAGGTCATTGATTTAGCAGTACACGGTTTCAGGATGTTCTCCTACTGCTTTATCTTCCTGGGCTTCAATATCTTTATCGCCGGCTTCTATACCGCTATAGGTAACGGACTGATCGCAGGCATCATCTCGCTGCTGCGTTCGCTGATATTTGTACTGGCAGCCTTATTTACCCTGCCTTCACTGATAGGCATCAACGGCATCTGGCTCTCTGTACCTTTCGCAGAACTGGCAACAATGGCGATTTCGATAGTCTTTTATCTGATGTTCGTCAACAGCTACTTCAAAAAGCTGGTGTAATAAGCAATAAAACTCAATCGTCCGCAAAACTCTGCCCTCATAGGCAGAGTTTTTTGTTTTTCTTCACTGCAACGAGATATAGTCAGAAAAACAACGACGATACAGAAATAATATCCATACCGCCATTGTTTTTCTGTATGCTGTTAAAGTTTTATATAGCCTTTTTATTTTGTAAATCTGCTAGAACGTGAATCTCAACCCGGCGTTAAACTGCCAGTCGGTACGCAGATCGCCGCCAAAGGTTTTGAGTGCATCAAAATACAGGTTGCTGTTTTTAGCAATGCCAAGATTAGCCCCCAGCCCGATCTCGTACCAGGTGCCAGTCAGGTCGCCTGTCTGCATGGCCAAGCTGTCCGTTCCGTAATAGGCTGTTGCGCCGCCGTTGCCGCCAAAGTCGTGCAGGGCCGATGCTTTAACATAGGCATTACTGGTGCGCCCTCCAATACTGAACTCCTTGCCGCCCAAAAATCCCAGGCGCACAACGGCGCTGTTGACGCTGTCGTTTTCTATCCTGCCGCCGTTAGACATGGTGTAATCTGTGCTGTTGATATGCCCCAGGCTCAATTCTGCCTGCGGCTCTACAAACCAGCCTGCGTTCAGGTTCTGTCTGTAGCCGTATTCGGCGCTGATGCCGTAAGCCCAGGTATCATAGTCGGCTTTGGCAGAGTTACCGCTTAAATCAACTAATTTAAAGTCATTGGCCAGCTTGCTGCCACGGGCGATAACGTCTACATAATGCCCTTTGCTGCCCAGCCAGCTGGCATACAGGCCTACACCTGTGCTGCTCAAATCGCCGCTGCCTGCATTGTAGCCTGCATTGCTGTCGATACGATTAATGGCTATACCTGTGTACAGCTTGCCGCCTTTATAATCCTGCACCTTGTCGATGCCGCCCTGGAAGGCTGTATAATCCTGGCTGTAGTTGCGGTCATAGGCACTGTCGGCACTAAGCTCGCCCCTGTAGTAACGGGCCCAGACGCCGCCTTTAGCCGCTTCCTTGTCACTGCGCAGCTCGCCCATACGTTTCATCAGGTTATTGCCTTCGATGCGCCACATGCTGCCCAGCGCCATTTGGGCGTCGCTGGCTGTTTTAACGCTTTCGGAGGCAAACGGTGTTTTGGTTGTGGTAACACCGGTGATCTGCACTGTTTTATCGTCATATTTAAGCTGAATGTCAGCAGTGGTATTAAACTGGTAAATCACACTGTCCAGTGTAGTGGTGCCGCCGGTGAAGTTGCTTAAATTCTGTCCGTACAAGTTATTTATTTCCAAAACATCTATCGGCGTGCCGCCGCTGGCTTCGATACTGCCCTCTTTATAGGGGTCAAGGGCCGCGTCATAACCGACAGTAATGTACTGTTTATCAGTACTGCTGCCTACTGCCAGACTGTTAAAGGTAAATTTATCTGCCGTTCCTGCTGCTAAATCAGTATTTACCCTGAAGGTGTTGCTGCCTTTTAGCTCCAAGGTGCCGCCGGTAACAGTCCGGCCAGCAGTTGTGCCGCCAAAGCCCAGGGTTGCATTGTTCAGACTGGTAATGATTGCAGTACTCGTACCACCACTGCCATCACCGTTCAAAGTTGCAGTGTCATGGAAGAGTACTGTTGCATTATCCGCATACACTGCGTAAGTTTCCTTGCTTTGGGCATTATCGGCTTTAGCGCTAATGGCAATCGTACCAGCGCTTCCAGCTGACAATTCAACAACGGCATTTTTGTCGGCATAAATGCCGTAGGCTTTGGCTTCGGCGCTGCGGGTACCAGCATCGCCGGCAGAGCCACTACCAACTGCAGTGCCGCCGCTTCCTCCGGCACCGCCTGTTGCAGTAACAGAAATTGTATCGACAGTAAGCTCTGTTGTGCCGCCGCTGCTCTGCACGCCATAGGCATAGGCATTGCCGCCTCTGCCGCCATCGGCGCCATTGGCATAAGCAGCACCTTTATCAGTCCGTCCGCCATTGCCCCCAGCTCCGCCTGCACCGCCGTTTGCTTCAACAACAATATTATCCGCCTCAATCACGCTGTGTCCATTAATGTTCCGTACTCCGCTTGCAGTGGCCACGGCACCGTCAACGCCATTACGGGCTACTATATAATCATAATAGCAGTTGCTATCATTGGCATGGCTGCCATTGCCGGCAGCGCCGCCTGTAGCAGTTACTGTAATATCGCCAATGACACTGGCTTTTACTGCACTGTCAGTATTAAAAATACCATAGGCTTCAGCAGTTCCACCTGTATTGGTTTGCTCTGCCCTTGTATCTACTGCGGAGCCTGTAGTGCCACCATCGCCGCCAGTCGCAGTTACGCTGATGCTGCTGGCATTAAATGTAACTTCATGAGGCAGCAAAACAGCAGTTTTAATACCATATGCTGCGGCTGCGCCGCCGATACCGCCAGTGGCACTGGTGGTATAACTGGATCGATTTACATTATCTCCACCCTTGCCGCCGGTAGCAGTTATTACCACATCGGCAGCAGTAACACTTTCTACCAGACTGCTGCCGGCACCCAGTACAAAGCCTGTTGCCGAAGCCGCGCCGCCGGCACCACCGCCGCCTATTTTGGCGACGTTACCCTCAGCGTCAGCTACTAATCTATTACCCCACATTCCATGGGTACTGGCGCCATAATTCTCGGCATCATTACTGCCGGCACCGCCAGTCGCACCTAAAGTAACATCGCCTGCTGTATATTTTGTTCCGCTAACCGTAATACTGGCCTCGGCCCTGCCGCCGGCACCACCGTTGCTGCCTGTTTCGTCTGAAAACATTTCTTTATTGGGATTTGCGTTGCCATTACCAGCAAAATTACCGGTACCGCCAGTAGCAGTCAAACTGACAGCAGCATGGGTCACATCAGCGCCGCTGACAGTTAAATTAACAGTTGCAGCTCCGCCGGCGCCGCCATTACCGCCATAACCCTTATTATTATAGTCTATATCGGTTCTTCCCCGGCCGCCGATACCTCCTGTCGCATCAAAACTGATAGCATTAGACATATTTTCAGAGCCGATAAGCTCTATGACCGTTTTGCCGCCGTTGCCGCCGCTCTCTCCTGTTCTGCCACTACCGCCGTCGTCACCATTATTGCCGGTATAGCTGCCAGTACTTGCGCTGTCACTTACTGCAACAGTTTCATTCTTATCCGCACCGTCTGCACCCTTACCAAAGGCAAAAGCCGTATTACAAAGTACATTCATCCCCCCCGAATATACTATCGACATCGCCAGTAAAGTATGGGCGATTTTTTTGCTTAATTTTTGTTCCCTGCTCATATTTTTACATCCTTCTTCCTCATTATATTGATGCTGCTTTTCCATCTTGTTTACAAGCGTTTAAGTGTACTTATCTTTTAAAAAATACTTTAGCAGCGCTTCGTAATACGAAACCGCTTTTTCATAGCTGCCTTCTTTATACAAAACCCGCGCTGTCATTACCGTAGTGTCTACCGTGTGACCATCCATAGGCTGCAAATCATCCCACAGCGATTTTTTGACATAGCACCAGTACAGTTTTTTCTCATCACTGTCCAGGCAATAGATATGCCACGGCTTGATATAGTCGATATAATGCACGATAACGTCTTCCTGAGCGGCTTTCAGCAAAGTATTATTGATGATGATGCAGTTGTACTTTTTGGGCAGCTCTACAAAATCACCATCAATAGCACCGTTGAGGGCGTCCTGGTCGCCCCACAATATTTTTGTGCTGCCTACAGCTTCCAGCCATCGGAACAACTTCTGCGTCAAATGCTGCTGCCGCCACTTTACAAGATCCATCAACAGCACGCCGGAATTAAAATAGCGGCCGTTTTTAAGACCAATGCGC
>ENA-OPXQ01001843-OPXQ01001843.1-human-gut-metagenome-genome-assembly--contig:-NODE-1843-length-10726-cov-2.555712_pt1 | contig 10726 bp, 8 predicted proteins | sample MGYA00241769_ERZ502042 | MGnify/ENA primary metagenome ERZ502042 (study PRJEB25962, sample SAMEA2041934) | human gut metagenome | biome: human gut; feature: human-associated habitat; material: faeces...
GGGTATTGGTTTGAAAACCAGAGGCTGCCGGACGGGTTGCCGGACAGCCTCTGTCGGTTATTGTTCCCGGATGGGCGGTGCCGGGGCCGTATCCTCGCCGGCCAGCGTCAGGACGAGGACGGGACGTGCGGCGAATTTCGTTTGGGATTCGTACCGGATCTCCGTGAGCCGCAGGGGTTGCTCGGCTCCGAATTTTTCCGACCTTCCCGCCAGCAGGAAGACGCCCGATGCGGTTTCGATGCGGGCGACCGCGCCTTCGGTCGCGAGCCGTGCGAGCTGTCGTTCACCGAGGCGGTCCCGGATTTCTTCGGGATCGGCGACCAGCGTGAGCGTATGGCGGAAGCGCGGAGGTCCGTCCGGATTCAGGTTCTCTTCCCGGAACGACGAGGACTGTTCCAGGATCGGCCATTGATCGGCCGATGCCCCCGCTCGCAGCGTCAGCCCTGTGCAGCAGCCGTCGCCGTAGGTGGCCGATACGATGTCGGAGGCCGGGATCAGCCAGACGGCTTCGATGCCTCCCGCAGGCTTTAGGGGCCGGGCGTAGGGTGTGGTTCCGGACATGGTCAGATGCGCGATGCGAATGCGACCAGTCCTTCGTCGAGCACGTCGCAGCCGGCCATGAAGACGGCTCGCTGGCGGTTCTCCATTTCGTCGGGGTTGTACCACATGCGGATTTCGTTGCCGGGGAAGTCGGCCGTATTGACGGCCAGCACCAGGTTGCGGCGGTCGGTCAGGATGCAGAACGACTTGGGTACGGGCGACGAAGAACTCAGTTTGGCCAGGTAGGACGAGATGCGCAGATCCACGACGGGAATGCCGTGATACAGCAGGTTTTGACGGCCGTTGATATAGTCGGTGTAGGCGCCGTCCGTGCTCATGCTGTCGAGGTGCTTCTCGTAGGCGCTGTAAACGTCCGACGAAACGAAGAAGGCCAGTTGCCCCTCGGCTTTAAGGTCTTTCAGGCGTTCGTCCGCATTTTTCCAGAGATCGTCGAACATGGTGACCGAGTTGGCCGGTGTGTTCATGGCGTCCGTTTCGTAATTGTAGGTATAGACCTTGTTGTTGTTCGAGTAGGTGGCGATGGTTTTGAGAAAGCCGTCGAAGGTGTTCGCGCCGCTTTCGGCCGACGTGTCGCCCACCCACATCGTCGAGCGGATGCTTTCGGCGATGGCCTGTTTGAAGAGCGTGGTTTCGGCCTCTTCGAGTTCGGTGCCCGTGAGATCCTCCATATTGACCTCGGGACGGTTGGTAATCAGCTCATAGACCAGCGAGAAGTAGTCTGCGGCCGAGTAGCCCAGTTCGGCTTTCACGCGGTTGAGAGGGATGGTTTTCTGGAGTTTTTTCGAGCCGGCGCCGCCGCTCCAGCCTGCCGCAGTGAATTTTTGCAGGATGTCGGTTTTGGGCTCCCACATCTGCACCGTCGTCGGTACGGGCATGTTGTAAAGGACGCGGACGCCCAGGTCGATGGCCGAAGGACCGCTCAGCATCGGGCGGAAAAAGATCGTTTCGAGGTTTTTGCCGGTGTAGGTTTTGGCATTTTCGAGTGCGCTCATAAGATAATTTGATTTTTGGTGATTGAATGGGTTGTTCGAACGAATGGAATCGGTTCGGGTGTAGCGGTTTTGCGGAGGGTGTCCGAAGGCGGGATGTCGGATCCTCGGCGGGCGGGTTTTACCGGATCAGTTGCTTCGCATCTTCGGCATAGGCCCGCTGGTTGGCCGAGGGAGTCGTTTCTCCGATCGACGGATCTTCGCGGGGGAGCGTGCGGGTCGGAGCCGCGAATTGCTGGCCTTCGTGCAGGGCGAGTTCCGAAGTGCGGGGGCCGAGCCCTTTTTCCGGGTCGCCGAAATGGAGGATGTTGCGGTCTGGGGGAAGGGCGTCTGCCGGACGGACGAGTCCCAGCTTGCCGAGCAGCTTGCGCCATTGTCCGGCCGGCGTCGCCTGTGCCGCAGGCGTTTTTTCCGTGGCGGAGGGTTCGATGATCCGATCGACGAGTCCGGCGGCGAGTGCCTCCTGCGGAGAGAGCCAGCGGCCGGAGCCGTTGTTTTCGGCCATCAGGAGGGTGAACTCCTCCGGAGTGCGGCCAGAACGGGCGGCATAGACCTCCGCCAGGCGTGCGTCGGTTTTGCGGAGCAGGTCGATGCGGGTCGCAAGCTCTTCGGCATTGCCTTCGGCGGTGCAGATCGAATTGTGGATCAGGTAGAGGGCGTGGGCCGATATTTCGCGGCATCCCTCCGATGCGGCCTGTGCGATGACTGTGGCCGCCGAAGCCGTATAGCCGTAGCAGCGGGTGACGATGTGTCCGTCGAGCGACGAGAGGGCCTCGTAGATCAGCAGGGCGTCGTTTACGTCGCCGCCCGTCGAGCGGATATTGACGACGATTTCCGGGGCGTCGATTTCGCGCAGCCGGTCGAGGCTGTCCCGGAATTTTTCGTAGGTGGCTACGCGCGACGAGGGTTGGTCGAACTGCCACTCCTCGGGGACGCCGATCACCCCTTCGATGTCCACGAAGCAGGTGTCGTTGCGGTTGGTGATTTGAATGTCGGATTGCATGGAAAGTTGTTTTTTGCCGGCTCGCTCGCCGGCGTTCGGAATGGGGTTGGCTGTGGGTGGGATCGTTGCGGTTTCGCGGCGTCCCCGCTCCGGCAGGAGGGTTGGGCGGATTTTCGAGGAGTGCATCCCGTGAGAGTGCGGGGAGTCGTACGGCTGCGGTCCGCGCGGATGAAGGACGGTCGAAGGGCTATCCGTTGGGCAGACGGGTGAAGGTGCAGCGGGTCGAGGCGGCCGAGGGGTCGTAACCCTCGATGCGGCGGAGCGTGCAGCGGATCTCTTCGCCGCCGATGCGGAACAGGAACGTCGAGGCGATGCAGGGGGCGAGGCGCTGTATCTGAAAGAGCCGTTCGATGTCGCACGGTTCGAGCCGCAGGTGGAGCGTGAGGTGCTGGCAGCGTTTCTCCTGTTCGGCCTGGGTGTCGTAGAAGCGGTGCAGTCCCTGTTGTCCGTCCCGGTCTTCGAAGCAGAGCGTGAACCCGTTGTCGGGATCGTTACGGTGGAATGCGGCCAGGGGGTAGCTGTCTCCGGTGGAAGGATAGCCCCAGCGCTCGCCGGCGGGCAGGGGCTGCATGCCGCAGTAGCGGACGATGCGGGGCGTGAAACTGTTCCGGTCGGTGGTGTCCGGGGCGTCGCGGTCGCCGACCCGCAGGACGAGGGCCGAAGGTGCATCCGCATAACATTCCGTTTCGCTGACCGTCGGCGAGAAGAAGGGGTTGGCGAGGTTTCTTTCCCGGTCGATCGCCGCCGCCGAGTCATTGACCAGACGCCACTGGCCGAAGGGCTCTTCCAGGGTCGCGTTCAGCCGGGTCACCGCACCGTCCGCCTCCCGGTACTTGTAGATGCGGACACGTTCCGCATCCTGTGCCGCATCGCCCAGCAGGATCGGCTGCGAGCGGTCGATCCGGGAGCTCCAGTCGAAGGTCTGGCCGAGGCGGTAGAAGTCGTCGGCCGGTTCGACGTAAACCGTGCGGGTTTCCTCGTCGGTGTAAAAGCGCAGATTGAACAGGTGCCGCAGGGCGTCGAGTACGACCCATTTGCGGACGCGGTGCCGGGCGACGTCCTCGAAAGAGATCGGGGTGTTCAGACCGGGTGCGCCGGTGAAGTCGGGGCGCAGGGTGCATTGGCGGCTCAGGGAGAATTTCATCCCCGGTTCCGCACCGTAGAAATAGATGGTCGAGAAGGTTTTGGGCGAGGTCGGCGTGACAGTTACCGGGTTGGTACGGACGGTCATTTCCACTTCGGTCTGTCCGGTTTCTCCGATGTAGCCGTCGTAGAGTGCCCAATCTCCGGTGTAGGTCGTGTAGGTCGTGCTTCCGGCGGCTTTGTAGAGCAGTACCGGGGCCGTGACGGTCGAGCCGGAAGGGGTCGTGACCAGAGCCGACCGCGAATCGAACTCTCCGATTGCGTGCCCGGCCGTGCCGTTGACGGTGCAGGTGAGGCGGTAGGAGTTTCCTTCGGTGTGGTTGAACACGATGGCACGGTACTGGAAGGCGGGTTTGGTCGAGTTTCTGCGGTCGGCGTAGCGGTTTGCGAGGGCGCCCTGTACCTCGGTGCCGTCGCCCAGGTAGAAGGAGTCGATTCCTTTGAGGCGGTTGCGGTCGAGGATGCGGTGGTCGGTGATGTAGCGGATGTGGTATTCGAAGGCTACCGTCACCGAGGTCATGGGCCTGAAGACGATCTCCCCGTCTTCGACGGTGAAGCAGTGGTTGTTCGAAAAGACATCGGTGAGGGTTTCTCCCAGATCGTTTTGGTCGTTCGGATTGACCGTTTCGACGAAATTGCCTACTGAGTTGATCGACTTGTAGGGGTTGGCGTACACACGGCCGTCGCTGTTCGCCGTCGTCGCCGCCGTCGTCGTACGCCGGGCCAGGAAATCCATGCGGTTCCGCAGGGCGTTCGTGTCGCGCGAGGAATAGGCGCCGCTCAGGTAGAGCGAGCGGAAAAATTCGCCGTTCAGAAAATCGCTTTCAAGGGTGTAGCCCGCTTCGGAAAAGAGTGTCTGCACGACGGTTGCGGCCGAAATGAACGGGTGGTAGTCGTCCACGGAGAGGAATCGTTCTACGGGAATCAGTTCGACCGACGACAGTTCGGGGGTGTATTCGTCGCGGCATACCGGGAAGAATTTGACCGGGGTGTTGTTGGTCCAGGTCTGGCGGATCATCGTGGGCGTGAGCCGTCCCGAGAAGGAGATGCCGAGGGTGTTGAACATCTCCGCAGCGACTTGCCGGGCCCATTCGGAGGTGCCGCTGCGGATCTCTATCAGATACCCCTCCGGGTCGGAGTCGTACGCTGCCGAGAGCAGCCGGACGGAGCCTTGCAGCAGTTTGGCCTCTCCGTCGCTCAAAACGGCCGTGTGCTGCGCGGCATTGAAGCGCTGGCCCGTGTAAGGCTCGGCGGCGAATCCGAAAATGCGGTCGTTGGTCCGGGTTGCCGGCAGCCGCAGTCGGAGGGCGTGCCCTTTGTTTCCGCTTCGCACGTCGGCGAGATCCTGGGCATCGTAGTCGAGGGCGATGCGCTGCGACGGGTCGAGGTCGCAGGGAATTTGGTCGATAGTGAGTTTCATAGGCAGCGGGTTTCTTGTCGGGGACGCAGGCTGATTTCGATACAGCCCAGGGAGCCGTGCCGGCCGATCGTCTGCTCCCGGGTCAGGATGTCCACCTCTTCGTATTTGTCGCCGTCGATCTTCCAGACTTGGGGCGATGCGGCGATTTCGGCCAGCGCTTCGATAACGGCGGCGGGTTCGAAGGCCGAGGCGAGGGTCGTCGTCCGTTCGTCGCGGATACTGATATCTTCGTAGCCCGCGTCGTCGGTGAGTACCTGTTCCTTGCGGATTTTCTGGACGACGCTTTTCACCACCGGAAAAGTGTAGTGTTCGATCGAACCTGCACGGCTTCGCCAGGCGATACGGCATCCTTCGTCGCATTTCGGAACGACCGTGTAGCCGATTTCCGCTACGGTCTGCCCGGCGGTGGCGATCCGGACGGTGATCGTGCCGACCGAGGGCAGAAAACTTCGGGTGTTGAGCCGGAAGAGGGTCAGCTCCTCCCCTCCGATCGCATTGTACGTAAGAGCTTCTGCCGTAATGTCGCTCGTGACCGTTACGGTGTGCTGGCCCGGGATGCAGCAGGTGATTTCGTCGCTTTCGCCGTAGGCGATGATGCGGTGCGAAGGCATCGTCGTCAGAATCCGGGACGGTTTCACGGAGTCGTGTGCCGCGACGAAGGTCCGGACTTCGGAGTAGGTCGTTCCGACGGCCAGTTGCACCGAAGCGCTCCGGCTTTCCGAATTGCAGAATCCGGTCATGCCGGACGAGGGGACGAAGCGAATGTTTTTCCGGACCATCGGGGCGATGTTCAGGGTGCCGGTCGGGGTGTTGTAAAACCGTTTGGAGCCGATCCTGGAGCCGTCCCTGGTGCTGAGTATTTCCAGAAACAGTTCCGTTTCCGCCGCGTTGGAGAACGTGTAGGCGAGCGGGCCGAATACGGAGGAAAACATCTCCGGCAGAGAGGTGAATGTCATGTGAAAACGGGTTTGGAAGTGGATGATTGTGTGCGGTCCGAGATACCGTGCGGTCGCCGGTGTCGGGGCTGTGGGCGGAGTCGTGCCCTTCGTTTTTTTCGAAAGATGCGGAGGCGGCATCGGAAAGGCCGATGGCTGCTGTGCGGGGTGTCCGGGTGCCTAAAAACAGATGATGACGTCGGCTTTGGCCGTTTGGGAGATTTCTCCGTGCGGGGTGTAGGCTCCCGATCCGGGTTGGACGGTGAGGTTTTCGACGGCTATGACCTTCGGGTCGGTGCTTAACTGGGTGAAGAGATCGAAGAGTTGCAGTTCCGTTTGGCTCCATACCTCGTTGCGCCGTTCGGACGAGAGCTTTGCCCCGGGGTGCAGCAGCCGCAGTTCGACGCTGTAGGTCGCACGTCCGTGCAGACGGCCTTCGACCTCCTTGAGCCGGATGGGTGGAAGCCAGGCTGCGGGCAGCAGGACGATCTCGCGCGGGGTGCGGTCGTCGGTATCGGTGTGGATCGTGTAGCCATACACGCCTGCGAGCTCCCGGATCGCACGGGTGAGATAGGTGCGGTTCATGTTGAAAAAGTTTTGATAAAATGTTTACAGATATTGAAAAGTCTGGATAATTTCCTGACAACAGAATTGTTGCGATTGTTGAAAAGGTCGGAAATATCCTGAGGCCGTCTGTTGAAAAGCGGATTTGTCGGGACAAATATAAACAATCCGAATACCCCTTGTCAAGAGATTCGACCCGGAATAATTTCGATCTGCGGCAAATAAAGTCGGTGGATAATTTGTTCGGACTGGGGTTCAATCTGTTGCGGTGACGGTCGCAGCGGTCTAATTTGGCCTTGAAAATTGGATATTTGAAATATAATAGCTACTTTTGCTCCGTAATATCTTCGTGAAGCCGGAGTCTTCCGGCCGAAAAGTGGAAAATATCCGTATCTTCCACGGCGGCGAAGAGCGAAGTTCAACGAAAAATTCAACGATATGGATGATGGTGTCGGTTCCAAGCATAGCGGCAGTGTCGTATCTCAATACGATACCATTCATCTACGGTATCCGCCACGAAGGTAACTTTCGTGCCGATCTGTTGTTGTCCCCTCCTTCCGAGTGTACGAAAAACTACGTCGAAGGGCGTGCCGATCTGGCGCTGCTTCCGGCTGCCGCCGTTCCCTCGCTCAAATCGACGGATGTGATTACCGAATATTGCATCGGAGCCGTCGGCCCCGTGCGAACCGTCGTGCTGTTGAGCGACGGCCCGGTTTCCGAGGTTCGGCGCGTCTTTCTCGATCCCCACTCCCAGACCTCCGTGCAACTGGTCGGTTATCTGGCCGCCCATCGTTGGAAAATCGCTCCCGAATGGTACTCTCTGGATGACTACGAACAGCTTCGTCATGCGCAGGAGGGGGACGCTTTCCTGTTGATCGGGGACAAGGTGTTCGATCACGAGGAGAAGTTCCGCTATAAATACGATTTGGCTGCCGAATGGCAGGCCGCGACCAAACTGCCCTTCGCCTTTGCTGTCTGGGTGGCTCGCAAGGGAACGCCCTACGAAGTCATCGAATCGTTGCAGCATGCCCTCACGTTCGGTTTGGAACATACCTACGAAGCGATCCTCGAAGCGGGATTCGACAAAAAGCCGTACGATGCCTATGAATATTTGACGCGTAATATCGACTATATCTTCGATAATCAAAAGCGCCGGGCCCTTCAGAAGTTCTGGGATTCGGGACTCAAGGTGTCGCCCCGTGTAAATCCCGGCTGAAGGGAGTAGGCAGGGCTCATGCCGCCGGGCGGCCCCCTGTCTTGACCAGTTCACGCAGAAAGCAACCCGGGGAACCGGATTAATACAGGGTGCTTTATGATTACGATTTACCTCAAGCAATACAACAAGATCATCCGAAACGCCGATACCGGGCTCTTCGAGGAGTTGGGTTACGACGATATCTTGTGGATCGATATGCTGCAACCCACGATCAAGGAGCAGAAAGCGGTCGAGAATTTCATGGAGATCAACCTCCAGACCAAGCAGCAGGTCGAAGAGATCGAATCGACCTCGAAATATTCCGAAACCGAGAATGCGATCATTTCGAACGCCAACTTTTTCGTGCCGACGGGCGAGAGTTTCGTCATCGAACCCGTGTCGTTCATCATTTCGAACGAAGGTGTGCTGGTTTCGGTGCGCCAGGCCGAGTCGCGGACGTTTCAGGAGACGGAGAAGCGGCTCCAGATCAACTACCGCAACTATCCAACGGGCTATCATATTTTTATCACGTTGCTCGAAGTGCGGATCGACTACGATGCCGACATGGTCGAGCTGATCGCCCGTCAGGTGTCGTCGTTGAGCCGCAATATCAATGGCGAGGATTCGATCGACAAGGAGGTGCTGCGTCGCATCAATACCTTGCAGGAGAGTACGATGTTGCTGCGGGAGAACATCTTCGACCCCCCGCCAGCGCGTGCTGTCGGGCATTCTGCGCAGCGAACGGTTCCCGAACGATATCTACCCGCGTTTGCAGTTGATGATCAAGGACGTGAATTCGCTCATCAACCATGCCGATTTCAGTTTTCAGCGTCTGGACTATATCCAGGATGCGGCACTGGGTCTTATCAATATCGAGCAGAACGAGATCGTAAAGATCTTCTCGGTGGCTGCTGTGGTTTTCATGCCCGCGACGTTGATCGCAAGTATTTATGGCATGAACTTTTCGATCATGCCCGAGCTGCACTGGAAATACGGCTACCTGTTTGCCATCGGCTTGATGTTGCTCTGTTCGGGGCTTACGATCTGGTTCTTCCGATTCAAGAAGTGGTTATAAAGACAGTCCGCTTCGACTTCGGCTTCATTTTCGTCGGTCGGGGTGTTTTTTACCTTTTCAGAAAGTCGTTCCCGAAACCGGGGAGAAATAAAGTACGGATATGACAAGACAAATAGCCGATCCACTGCGGATCGGCTATTTTACAATTACCCGAATTTGTGCTGCCGGCTATTGCAACGCAGGATCGACCTCCGGCGTGCAGGTTATCGAGGCGGTCTTGACCGTGCCATCCGAAGTGGTGAACTCCACCGTAAAAGTATGCACTTCGCCCGGATTGTCGGGAACCGACGTAAAATAAAGTATAAACGAGTAAATCGACAAGGAGGAAAGAGTGTATTCGACCACCCGCAGATCGTCGGGTTGCAAAGCCGACAACGGTTTGTTGTATAGAAATAGAATTTCTTTCCCAAGATCGGAATAAGAATGATAATCGTTCTCTATGTATTCGGCATAGCTTACATACCGAACTCCCATTTTATCGTTCAACGGCGATCCTGCCGGGTATTTGGCGCTCCAATCTTTGTCGCTGGTAACTTTTATGCCGGTGAAATTGTCTGCGAATGCGGTCAAATCCGACCATGGAAGCGACTTCAGATTGTTGTATTCCGTATCGTGATTGCGCTCTGCGATTCGAAGAAAATCGTCGGTATGCTGCGCCCCCTCCTGTTCCGGTGTCTGATAGTACACCGGATCCTCCAGAAGTACCTGAAATCCGGACATGGAATAGAGCGTCGATGGTTTTTCAGCCAGCATGCCGTATAAAACATAGCTCCCGTCCACATAATTTTGAACGAGATATTTCGAATAGCCGGATCCATTTCCAATCCACTCCTCCGGTTCGTTGCAACCAACCAGACTACTCAAAAAAATATAAATCAATAACTTTTTCATTTGCTCAAATTATAAGTGACGGCCGAAAAATCATGATCGTAATCTCTGTCTTCTATTGACTGCGGGCTGACAGGTCCCCTGTCTGTATAGAACGCATTGAATGTATAGTATCCGTCTTTTTGTCCTCCCCAGCCGAAATTGGCATGCACAAATTCTTTCGACTCTGTGTGGTATTGAGTAGGCAAAAAAGCATATCTGGTTATCACGCGTCTTTCACGGAGCAACCAACCGTCCAATACCCATGCGTGACTATTAGTACTGCTCTTCCCGGAATAATAAAATGGAAGTTTTTTCACGAAAATCATATCCCGAACTTTGTCGGTAGTTATAGGCGATAAAGCTATATTTGAATAGCCTAATCCTATGTCACCCAAATATTGGAGTAACTTCACTACGTTTTTCGTTGGGGCGGGAGAACCTCCGTCGTCACTGTGGTATTTCACACCAACTGCCTCTCCCATTTTATTGATGAAATAGGCTACAGCCCATGTTTGGGCATTCATGGATTCCCCACTTACAACAGGTTTCACTAACTGGGGATGTGTTACCGCTTCTTCGATATTAAGCCACATGGCTTCATTCAAAAGCTGATCTCCTATTTGATAAAATTTTTTATTATAATTTAAAGCGTTGAAAACTAAAATTTGTGCAACTGCTACCGGGACACATCCGGCAAAACAGTTTTTGCCATTTTCAATTGGGCATAAATAATTATATGGTTTGGTTTGGTTCCATCGGGTTTTGAGGAGAATGCCTGATTGTTCTTTGGTTTCCCAAGGTTCATAGTCAATACCGACAGGTTGTTGTCCTTCCGGCCACCAATGTTCTATATCGGTAATAGGGCCTCCGACGATGCCGTTTCCGCCACCGCCGGTATCGACACCTCCGATCGCGGCCTGTGCAACCATTTGCAGGGGGAATACCAACTCACCGTCCGCTTCGGCCTGTTC
>ENA-OPXQ01001859-OPXQ01001859.1-human-gut-metagenome-genome-assembly--contig:-NODE-1859-length-10648-cov-1.929954_pt1 | contig 10648 bp, 6 predicted proteins | sample MGYA00241769_ERZ502042 | MGnify/ENA primary metagenome ERZ502042 (study PRJEB25962, sample SAMEA2041934) | human gut metagenome | biome: human gut; feature: human-associated habitat; material: faeces...
ACAGACGCATGCTATCCGTACCGAACATATGGTGGTCAGCCTCTTTCTCCAAAACCAACTTGACTCCTCCCGGAACCCGTAACTTGGCGGAAGCATAAATCGTATCCATCAATTCACTGACATCTAATTGCTCATATGTGATCTTTATCGCATCCGCCTCGATCTTCGAGATATCCAAGATGTCATTGATCAATTGCATCAACAATTGGTTATTCATCTTGATCACATCGTAGTACGACATACGTTCCTCATCCGTATCAGCAAAAGCCATCAATTCAGAGAAACCGGTAATCGCATTCAAAGGAGTCCGGATCTCATGGCTCATATCCGCCAGATATTTCGATTTCATCTTATCAGCGGCCTCAGCCTTCACCTTCGCCTCCTCAAGGCTTAATTCTTGATTCTTCCGTTCCTGAATATTCGTTGAACATCCAAGGATAACCGAAGGTCTTCCTTTATCGTCCCGTTCATACACGGTAGCGAATACCTCTCTCCAAACATATTCCTTCTTGCCGGGAAATAGCATACGTGCCTCGATCCTTGCCTCAGAGATTTCCCCTCGGCAAAGACGGGTAAACATATTATGATAATGTTCTTGATCATCCGGATGCGCCCGGCTGATAAACTGCCCCCATGACACCTCTATCATATCTTCCGACATGGTATTCCAATCGTTCAAGGTCACAACGGAATCCTTGAAATTATGGGTACTGTCCGGATCGATGAAGATCGAGCATGTACGTATATCACTTATCCGCAATGCCATTTTCGTCAAGATCCGGGTTCTTCTCAAAGTATTCTCCGTAGCCAACTCGGAAGTTATATCTCTCCATAAAGCCAAGACAAGCGGCTTGCCATTATTTAGGGAAATAGGATATTTAGCGACCTCTATATCCCGGTAATCGCCGGAGGCCGATTTTACCTTGCCCTTAAATCTAGCGGTCAGTCCTGTCTTGATCACATTCATATCGGTTTCCAGACGCTCCTCGGCGGTCATCAAGGCATTATAATTCACCTCGAAATCATCATGTCCCTCGATCTCCCGGGTTTCAATACCCGTTATTTCCTCCATAAAATGATTCCAATACAGGTAATTAAAATGGTTATCCCCATCTTTCACGAAAACACCCAACGGTAACCGATCTAATATCGTATTGATCAGTTCTTGTAGATTTTTTTCTGTTTTCAGAGAAGATACATTGCGTGTATAAACGATCACAAGCTCCTCATTAAAAAGGCTTGCTTGCGATAGATAATAATAGTTCTTTCCCTCAAAAGAGACCTCAAAAGAGAAATCCACTTTCACTTGCTCCTCGAAAACACGTTTAACCGCAGCTCTATAGATCTCATATTGATCGTAGTTCTTCCCGTCCGGGAACAACGCTTGAGGTTGCTTTCCGATACAGTTATTCGCTAAATAATGATAATAATCGTCTTTTGCAGAAATAACCTTGACAAGAGTAAGATTTCGATCTACTAATACGATCGTATCGGGACTCTTCTCCATGATCATCTCTAATCCAGACTGAACGTTACTTCCGCTTTCTAGACTATTCATATTAATTCTTTCGTTTTTGGGGTATAACTCGGGGATAAAGGTATTTATTTTTCTATTTATCACCAAAGAGAAACCTACCTATTGCATAATATTTCTAAATAATCTTTATCTTTACCGGGAATTTGAATGTAAAAAGATGAGATTTGATGAATTAGATTTGGAAGATGCCGTATTAGACGGGCTTTATGACATGAATTTTGACGAAACGACTCCAGTCCAAGAGTTAACGATTCCTGTCATTTTAGAAGGTAAAGACATCATCGCTTGCGCACAGACCGGAACCGGTAAAACGGCGGCGTATGTTTTGCCAGTTATTAATGAACTAAGCAAAGGTTGTCATCCGACAGACGCGGTGAATGCGGTCATTATGGCACCGACCCGGGAATTGGCTCAACAAATAGACCAACAAATTCAAGGATTCACTTATTTTATACCTTCCGTATCCGCAGTAGCCGTGTATGGAGGTACCGACGGAATCGCTTGGGAACAACAAAAGAGAGGTTTAGAGATGGGTGCGGATATCGTGATCGCTACCCCGGGACGTTTATTGTCCCATATTAAGTTAGGTACTGTAGATTTGTCTAAAGTGTCGTTCTTCGTCTTAGACGAGGCGGACCGCATGCTGGATATGGGTTTTTATGACGACATCATGCAGGTTCATAAACAGCTGCCCCCCTACTGCCAGACGATCATGTTCTCGGCTACCATGCCGCCTAAGATCCGGACGTTGGCTAAAACCATCCTAAAAGATCCGGAAGAAGTCAAGATCGCTATCTCACGCCCACCCGAATCTATCATGCAAACCGCATATATCTGCTACGATCCACAAAAGCTCAAGATTCTACAAGATCTCTTCACTCAAAGCCGCCCTCAACGAGTAATTATCTTCTCCTCTTCTAAAATGAAGGTGAAAGAATTAGCGTCTACCTTAAAAAGATTAAAGTTCAATGTAGCCGCCATGCACTCGGATCTAGAGCAATCCCAAAGGGAGGAGGTCATGAAAGAATTCAAGAGCGGACATATCGATATCCTTGTGGCTACGGATGTCGTAGCACGTGGAATTGATATCAATGACATCAAGTTGGTCGTGAACTTCGATATCCCGCATGATCCGGAGGATTACGTACACCGAATCGGACGTACGGCACGGGGTACGAACGGCGAAGGATTGGCGATTACTTTCGTATCGATCGACGAACAAGCACAATTCAAGCGCATAGAGGATTTCTTGGAAAAAGAGGTTTATAAGATACCGGTCAGCCCGGAATTCGGTGAAGTGCCCTTGTATGAGCCGGAAAAATACGGTATGAATAAAAGAGGCAGAGGACGGCCTCGTAAAAGTGAGGATAAAGGATCATCCTCGAGCCCACAAAAACGAAATATGGGACACCGTGGAAGGCCTAAAAAGGCGCAATAAAAGCATTATTCTTTTAAATCAAAAACACTATACTTTTGGAGCTAAAACAATATGTTTCGAACTCAAAAGTATAGTGTTTTTTATGGGATATTATCAACCGTTCATGGATGCCAAGAATTCCATATTATCAACGGTTTGTTCCATCCGTTGCTTAACAAATTCCATAGCCTCCATAGAGTTCATGTCTGATAGATATTTGCGTAAGACCCACATACGGTTCAACGTGCTCTCATCCTGCAATAAATCATCACGGCGAGTGCTGGAAGCCGTGATATCCACAGCCGGATAGATACGTTTATTGGCTAATTTACGATCCAATTGTAACTCCATATTACCCGTACCCTTGAATTCTTCGAAGATAACCTCGTCCATCTTTGAGCCAGTGTCAATCAAGGCAGTGGCAAGGATGGTCAGTGAACCGCCGCCCTCGATGTTACGTGCTGCACCGAAGAAGCGTTTGGGCTTATGCAATGCGTTGGCATCCACACCACCGGAAAGCACTTTGCCGGAAGCCGGGGATACGGTGTTGTAGGCACGTGCCAGGCGGGTGATGGAGTCGAGGAAGATGACAACATCGTGTCCGCATTCCACCATGCGTTTTGCTTTTTCAAGGACGATGCCGGCAATCTTCACGTGGCGTTCTGCCGGTTCGTCGAAGGTAGAGGCGATTACTTCCGCATTGACGGTACGCGCCATGTCGGTAACTTCCTCCGGGCGTTCGTCGATGAGCAGCATAATCATGTAGACTTCCGGATGATTGGCGGCAATGGCGTTGGCAATGTCTTTCATCAAGATGGTCTTACCGGTTTTGGGCTGTGCCACAATCAAGGCACGCTGGCCCTTACCGATGGGGGCAAACAAGTCTACGACACGGGCCGACATAGAGTCGGAGTATCCACCTTTGCAAAGCTTGAACTTCTCGTCCGGGAAGAGGGGGGTGAGGTGCTCGAACGGTACGCGGTCGCGTACGAAAGCCGGGTCACGTCCGTTTATTTTGGATACTTTTACCAGCGGGAAGTACTTTTCGCCTTCTTTCGGGGGACGGATTACGCCTTCTACCACATCACCGGTTTTCAGGCCGAACAATTTGATTTGTGATTGTGATACGTAAATATCGTCCGGTGAGGACAAATAGTTGTAATCGGAGGAACGGAGGAAGCCGTAGCCATCCTGCATGATTTCCAGTACACCGGTTCCGGTGAGGATGTCATCGAATTCGTACGTCTTCTCGCGTTCTATTACGGGTTTGCGTTCCGGAGCGGCGGGATAGTTCTCTCCGTTGTTATACGGTTGTGCAGGGCGCTGCTGCACGGGGCGCTGTTGGTTATAGCCACCGTTGCGGTTGTTATTGTTGTTGTTATTGTATGGGTTGTTGTTGTCGCGGGCGCGGAGGCGCGGGCGTTGTGGCTGTTGCGGTTCGGCTGGGGCAGCGGCAGGAGTGGGAGTGGCGGGAGTTTCCGCTTTGGTCGCTTCGAATTTGCCGATAAGTTCGGATGGCAATTCTATTTTTTCCGTAGGGAGGTCTTCAATGGGGATGAAGTCATCTGCCGCTTCGGCCAGGATAGGGCTTTCGTCCGGTACGATATTCTTTTCTGCTTTGGCTTCTGCCTGAGGTTCTGTTTTCGGAGCTTTAGCCTCGAAGTTCAATTCCGGTTCGGCAACCTTCGGGGTTTCCGTTGCTTGGGGTGCAGCAGTCTCTTCCTTTACCTTGCGGGGGCGTCCCGGTTTGCGTTTGGGTACGGCGGCTTCTTTGGCTGGCGCCGGCGTTGCAGCTTCTATGGTCGGTTCTTGGGGTGCTTCCACAGTTTTGGGTTGTTCTTTCGCAGCCGGTGCTTCCTCTGTTTTGGCTTTGGTGAGGTTTCCGTTTTTATTGGCTGAGAACACTTTGTCGGCACCTTCCTTTTTTACGGTCTTTACAGTGACGCGCGAGCGTTTTTGCTTTTCCCCTTTACGCTCTTCCTTCAGCTTGTCGGCGGCAACTTTCTTGGTAGCGCCTGCGATAGCTTGTTCGTCAAGTATCTTGTAAACAAGTTCTTCTTTTTTGAGTGAGTCTGTTTTTTTTATACCCAGTTCTTGGGCAATAGTTTGTAGTTCCGACAAATTTTTGTCGTTCAGTTGAATGATGTTATACATACAGTATATATGTGAATGGTTTAAAATTTACTTTTATTGAAAGGCATAAGTGCACAGTTGCAGTTGTTGTAGGAAGCAACTTGGGCAAGTTTACCTTGTGATATATGATTTATATGGGATATTTATTATTGAACCGGAAATCTGATAAACAATTCTTGCCACAGCAAGAAGTCGCAGAATGTTTCAACGGTGCAAAGGTAATAAATATTTTTGGTTTCATAAACAAATCATCTTTTTTTTAAATTTAAAACTTTATCTTTGCTGTATTAACAACAACATGAAGGATTGGTTTATGAATATAGATGAAGTACAGTTGATAACTTTTTCACCTACTTGTACCTCTAAACAAGTGGGAGAGGCAATTGTTCACGGAACGGGAATTTCGTCTGTCTCCAAAGTGGACCTCACCTTGGAGGCGGCGGGTAAAAGGGAGGTGCCTTCCCATGCTTTGGCGGTCATCACGGTGCCCGTATATGGCGGTCATGTGGCTCCTTTGGCATTGGAGCGGATGAAGGAGCTTCATGCTGACGGTGCCCCTGCCGTGGTTGTGGTGGTGTACGGCAACCGGGCCTATGAGAAGGCTTTGGTGGAATTGGATGCTTTTGTCACGAAGTTGGGCTTCAAGGTAATTGCAGGTGCTACGTTTGTAGGAGAGCACTCTTATAGCAGTGAGAAATATCCGGTGGCATCCGGACGTCCGGATGCGGACGACTTGGAGTATGCAAAGCTTTTTGGTGAAAAAATACGTGCTAAAATTGCGGCGGCCGAAGATATGGAGAAACTGTATGGGGTGGATGTGACCCGTATCCAGCGTCCGCGCCAGCCTTTCTTCCCGTTGCTCCGCTTTTTGCGCAGAGTCGTCAAGTTGCGTAAGAGTGGGGTGCCTATGCCCCGTACTCCGCAAGTGGATGCGGAACGTTGTACGCATTGCGGATATTGCGTGAAGCATTGTCCTGCAGGAGCCATTATAAAAGGAGACGAGTGCAATACGGTTGCAGAGAAATGCATCAAATGTTGTGCTTGTGTGAAAGGCTGTCCGCAGAAGGCGCGCACGTATGACACGCCGTTTGCCGTATTGCTTTCCGATTGCTTCAAGAAACAGAAGGAGGACAGAATCATTCTGTGATGGCTACTGGTCGATGGTTGATACGACCAACACTTTCCGGGTTTTTTCGTCTATTCTGAAACGGTTGTCCACCCGTTCTCCCACCAGCCAGATGATGTCATCTCCGCAGCAAAGCACCCATTGCCGTTCTTTGCGCAGAAGGGAGAACTTGCGGTCGGTCAGGTAGTCGCTTACCTTCTTCCGGCCTTTCATGCCGAAGGGCACGAAGCTGTCTCCCTGCCTGCAAAGGCGCAGTGATAGGGGATGCTGGAGTTTGTCGGCATCAAAGCAGGCGGTAGCTTTGTCGCGTGGAATCATGAAATCCGGTGCATAGGGATGCTCTTTCATTTCCAATAACGGCTTTACGGCTTCCTGTACGGGTTCTATCAACAACGAGCCGCGGTCTTTGATGACACGCCAGCCGGGGGTGGCAAAGACTTTGCCGGGCTGTCCGTCCAATGTCCGGCAGATGTCCCTTACTTGTGCGGCGTTGAATCCAAGCGGATGCAGAATTTCAAATAAGACCGTTTCCGGTGCCGCTTCTTGCCTCAGGGCGCCGATACTTATGCCTTCCGGTGTCTTGACTCGCAGTTTGGCTTCTTCTATACCTATATTATATATAGAGGCGGCATCGTCCAGATGCTCTGCCGTTTTGAGGATGCTTTCCTTGACGGAGGGGTTTATCTCCTGCATCATGGGAAGCAGGTTCAAGCGTATTTTGTTGCGGGTATATTCGTCCTGCAGATTGGTGCTGTCCGTCACGTAGGCTTGCCCGATACTTTCCAGATAACCGACGATTTCCTTTCTGTCCAGGCAGAGCAAGGGGCGGACTATATGTCCGTTTCGGGGGCGTATGCCCCGCAACCCGTTGATGCCGGTACCGCGAATCAGATTGAGCAGCAATGTCTCTACACTGTCATCTTGATGGTGGGCGACGGCAATGACAGCTGCACTGCATGCTTCCCTTGTTTTTTCGAACCACGCGTAGCGCAATTCCCTTGCAGCCATTTCGATGGAGATATGCCGTTCCTTTGCTTCCTGCTCCGTGTTGAAGTGGACGGTGTGCAGCGTCACCCGGTGCTCCAGGCAGAGTTGGCGTACAAAGTGCTCGTCGCGGTCGGATTCCGCTCCGCGCAGATGGAAGTTGCAATGGGCGGCTTCGCATGTGTATCCCAGGCTGAGGAGCAGGCGCAGCAACGCCACGGAGTCCGCCCCGCCGCTCAGTGCCACAAGTATCTTGTCGTCCAGCGAGAAGAGCTTGTGGCGCTCGATGTATTGTACTACCTTCTGCATATTCAACTATAGAGTGGTGCAAAGATAGTGCAAACGATTTTTATTGCCATATCTGCAAGTATCTATTTTCAGAATCTCTATCGGCTAAGGTCGTATTTGCTAAAAGCTAATCTTACCACAGCTGTGTTTTATGCATACCACACCTTTGTTCTTTTCTTACCACAGCTGTGGTAAGAAAAGAACAAAGGTGTGGTGAAGTTACGATTTAGTATCTCTGGAAGTAGTGTTCTGCCTTCTGGGCATTATTGTTTAGTGTCTCTTATTTAAAAACATTCTAAATTATTTGTGCCTTGCGGACATAAGTATTATCTTTGCCCCCAAAATAGAAAAGAAAGGCAGAAAGACTATGCGTTTGTCCGAATTGAATACCGGTGAAAAAGGTGTAATCGTAAAAGTGCTGGGACACGGTGGTTTCCGCAAACGGATTGTGGAAATGGGATTTATTAAAGGTAAAACAGTGGAGGTCTTGCTGAATGCCCCACTACGCGACCCTATCAAATACAAAGTAATGGGATATGAGATTTCTCTTCGTCGGCAGGAGGCTGAGATGATAGAGATTATCAGTGAGCAGGAAGCTAAGGAGCAGGCTGTGCAGCCCGATTACCACGAGGGGTTGGGCGAAAACATGCATCTGGGCGAAGATGAGCTGAAGCAACTGGCCCTCGGCAAACGCCGCACCATAAATGTGGCTTTGGTGGGAAATCCCAACTGTGGTAAAACTTCTCTTTTCAACATCGCTTCCGGTTCGCACGAGCATGTGGGCAATTACAGTGGCGTTACGGTAGATGCCAAGGAGGGGTATTTTGATTTCCAAGGTTACCACTTCCGTATTGTCGACCTTCCCGGAACCTATTCCCTCTCGGCCTACTCCCCTGAAGAAATCTATGTCCGCCGGCACATTATCAATGAAACGCCGGATATCATTATCAATGTTGTGGACTCTTCCAACCTGGAACGCAATCTCTATCTCACCACCCAGCTGATTGACATGAACGTGCGCATGGTGATTGCACTGAACATGTACGATGAGCTGGAAGCCAGTGGAAACACGCTGGATTATGTGAAGCTCAGCCAGTTGTTCGGAGTTCCGATGTTGCCTACGGTCAGCCGTAGCGGAAAAGGCATTGAACAGCTGTTCCATGTGATTATCAATATTTACGAAGGCGGCGACTTCCTCGACCATAAGGGCAGGATGCGCAGCGAGATATTGAGTGACCTTCGCAGCTGGCATCAGGAGTATGTTCCCGACCATGACTTCGGCAGCCATAAAGAAGAGATAGAACAGCCGCGTGGCTTCTACCGTCATATCCATATCAATCACGGTCCCGAGCTGGAACGTAGCATTGAGGAGGTGAAGCGCGTCATCAGCGTCAATGAGAACATCCGCCACAAATATTCCACGCGTTTCCTTGCCATCAAGTTGCTGGAGAACGACGAAGACTTGAAAAAGATTGTGGAAGAGTTGCCCAATGGAAAGGAGATTCTTGCCGTCCGCGACCGGGAAGAGGCACGGATTGCCGAGGTGGTGAACGAGGAGAGCGAGCAGGCCATCACCGATGCCAAGTATGGTTTTATAGCCGGTGCCCTGCGCGAGACCTATGTGGACAATCATCAGGATACGTCGCGGACCACTCAAATCATAGACTCAATCGTTACCCACCGCGTATGGGGCTATCCCATTTTCTTCCTTTTCCTTTATCTGATGTTCGAAGGCACCTTTGTGCTGGGCGACTATCCTATGCAGGGGATTGAATGGCTGGTAGGCGAATTGGGCGACCTGATACGCAACAAAATGTCCGAAGGACCGCTGAAGGACCTTCTGGTGGATGGTATTATCGGAGGTGTGGGCGGTGTCATTGTTTTCCTGCCGAATATTCTGTTGCTCTATTTCTTTATTTCCTTGATGGAAGACTCGGGCTATATGGCACGTGCCGCTTTCATTATGGATAAGATTATGCATAAAATGGGGCTGCATGGAAAGTCTTTCATTCCGCTGATTATGGGCTTTGGTTGTAATGTTCCGGCCATTATGGCTTCACGCACTATTGAAAACCGCAAGAGCCGTTTGGTGACCATGCTTATCAACCCTTTGATGTCGTGCAGTGCGCGTCTGCCTATCTATTTATTGTTGGTAGGTGCGTTTTTCCCAAACAATGCCAGCCTGGTATTGTTGACTATCTATGTCATCGGCATTTTGCTGGCAGTGGTAATGGCGCGTCTTTTCTGCCGTTTTCTGGTGAAAGGGGATGATACGCCGTTTGTTATGGAACTTCCGCCTTATCGTATGCCGACCGCGAAAGCCATTTTTCGGCACACTTGGGAAAAAGGGGCGCAATATTTGCGTAAGATGGGAGGTGTCATCATGATTGCTTCCATTGTAATATGGGCATTGGGCTATTATCCTGGCCACAATGATTACGAAAGTGTTACGGAGCAGCAGGAGCACTCTTATATCGGCCAGATAGGTAGGGCTATGGAACCGGTGATTGCTCCGTTGGGATTCGACTGGAAATTAGGTATCGGTATCCTTTCCGGCGTCGGTGCCAAGGAATTGGTGGTAAGCACGCTTGGAGTACTTTATGCGGATGACGCCGATGCGGATGCGGTGAGCCTGGGTCAGCGTATTCCTGTTACTCCTCTGGTGGCTTTCGGTTACATGATATTTGTATTGATCTATTTTCCGTGTATTGCAACGTTGGCGGCCATTAAAGGAGAATCAGGCAGTTGGAAGTGGGCGTTGTTTGCGGCATTTTATACTACGGCGTTGGCATGGCTGATGGCCTTTGCTGTTTATCAGATAGGAGGTTTGTTTGTATGAATAATTGGCAAGAATGGATAGTAGGTTTACTGTTGCTGCTCTGTGCTGTACGGATTGGCATGAGTGTTTATTCTTTTTTTCGTCGTACTAAGGAAAATAGCAATCCTTGTGAAAATTGCGCAAGTGGCTGTGAATTAAAGAGATTGTATGATGAGAAACGTACGGATTGTAGCAAGGACCAGAAAAAAAGAAGAAAAGTTGTTGCGGATAGTTGGTAGTTTCAAAAAATGTACTACCTTTGCATCCGCAAACAAGAAATAAAGAGTTCTTGAAAATCTTGATTTTGGTTCCTTGGATGAGTGGCTTAGTCAGCGGTCTGCAAAA
>ENA-OPXQ01001870-OPXQ01001870.1-human-gut-metagenome-genome-assembly--contig:-NODE-1870-length-10584-cov-5.390540_pt1 | contig 10584 bp, 10 predicted proteins | sample MGYA00241769_ERZ502042 | MGnify/ENA primary metagenome ERZ502042 (study PRJEB25962, sample SAMEA2041934) | human gut metagenome | biome: human gut; feature: human-associated habitat; material: faeces...
GCTGCCGGAGCGGTGCTTAAGCCGCAAGGCGGGAATTGTGCGGTGTTGCCCTAAAAAAAGACGGCTGTTGCGGCGGCAAAAGGCGGCAACGGCCGTTTTTTGAAAGCCATCGGTATATAGTTCCTGAGCAAAGACAGGAGAGTATGGGAAAATGAAAACAACAACTTCGCACCTGAAAGAGATCGTCATGCAGGGTGTATTTACCGCCTGCGCATGCATCTCCATTCTGGCCGTGACGCTGATCTGCATCTTCTTATTTGCAAACGGCCTGCCCACCATTTTTGAGATCGGCCCCCTCAAGTTCCTGCTTGGCACCACCTGGAAACCCGGCAACAACCTGTACGGCATCCTGCCCATGATCCTGGGGAGCATCTATGTCACCGCAGGCGCGATCATTGTGGGGGTGCCCATTGGGCTGCTGACGGCCATCTATATGTCCCGCTTTGCATCGCCCCGTATCAACAAGGTGCTGTTGCCGGCGGTACAGCTGCTGGCCGGTATCCCCTCGGTCGTGTACGGCTTCTTCGGCATGATCGTTATGGTCCCGGCGGTGCAGGCTATGGTCAAATCGGACTTTTTCAAAACTGTGCTGCACGTGAAAAGCGGCAAGGGCATGAGCCTGTTTACCGCCAGCCTGCTGCTGGGCATCATGATTTTGCCCACCATCATCACGGTCAGCAAAACCAGCCTGGACGCTGTGCCCCAAAGCTATTACGAGGGCAGCCTAGCTCTGGGTGCTACCCATGAGCGCAGCGTGTTTTGCGCGGTGCTGCCCGCCGCCAAAAGCGGCGTAATGTCCGCTGTAATCCTGGGTGTTGGCCGCGCCATCGGCGAAACGATGGCCGTTGTGATGGTTGCCGGCAACCAGACCTGGATGCCCAAGGGCTTGTTCCAGGGGCTGCGCACGATGACCTCCAACATCGTCATCGAGATGGGTTACGCTGCAGACCTGCACCGCGAAGCGCTGATCGCAACCGGCGTTGTGTTGTTCGTTTTCATTCTGCTGATCAATCTCTGCTTTAGTTTGGTAAAGGGGGGCGAAAAGAATGGCTGATTTTGCTGCAACCGCCGGTAAAACCGATGATATGACCCACGCAAATGCGAAAATCGTTCCCCCCGCCCGCCACGAAAACCGCATGGCGGCCCGCGCGTATGCCCTTGTCATGCGCTGGCTGGTGCGGCTGGCGGCCCTGATTACTGTGGCGATCCTTGTGTTCCTGATCGGCTATATCCTGGTCAACGGTATTCCCAACCTCAAGCCGTCCCTGTTTGAGTGGACCTATAATTCCGACAACGTATCCCTGATGCCCGCGCTTATCAATACCATTCTGATGACGGCGTTCTCGCTGGCCATTGCCACACCGCTGGGCATTTTTGCTGCGGTCTGGCTGGTGGAATACGCCAAGCGCGGCAGCAAGCTGGTCAAGGTGGTGCGCATCACCACCGAAACGCTGCAGGGCATCCCCTCCATCGTATACGGTCTGTTCGGTATGCTGTTCTTTGTCATGCAGCTCAAATGGGGCTACAGCCTGATCGCCGGTGCCTTCACGCTGGCCATCATGGTGCTGCCGGTCATCATGCGCACCACCGAGGAAGCGCTACTTGCAGTGCCGGATTCTTACCGCGAGGGCAGCTTTGGCCTGGGGGCCGGTAAGCTGCGCACCGTATTCACCATTGTGCTGCCCAGCGCCATGCCGGGCATCCTGTCCGGCGTGATTTTGGCAACGGGCCGCATTGTAGGCGAAACCGCGGCCCTGATCTACACGGCCAGCACCGTTGCCGCCGTGCCCGCCAGCGTGTTCAACTCCACACGTACCCTTGCCACCCATATGTATCTGCTTTCCAACGAGGGCCTGCATATCAATGAAACCTACGGCACTGCCGTGGTGCTGTTGATCCTGGTGCTGCTCATCAACAGCCTGTCCAGCTTTATTGCCGGCCGCCTTGCCAAAAAGTAATGCCGAAAGGAACTGCATGATGAATAAATTCGAAGTTAAAAACATGGACCTGTATTACGGCAGCTTCCATGCACTGAAAAATATCAATATTGCCATCCCCGAAAAAGAGATCACGGCGTTCATCGGTCCTTCCGGCTGCGGCAAGTCTACTTTCCTGAAGAGCCTGAACCGCATGAACGACCTGGTGGAAGGCTGCCGCATTTCCGGCGATATCCTGCTGGACGGTGTGGATATCTATAAGGATAAGATGGATGTCAATGTGCTGCGCAAGCGGGTTGGCATGGTGTTCCAGAAGCCTAACCCCTTCCCGATGAGCATTTACGATAACATCGCCTACGGTCCCCGCACCCACGGTGTGCGCAGTAAGGCGCAGCTGGATGAAATTGTGGAAAAAAGCCTGCGCGGCGCTGCCATCTGGGACGAAGTGAAGGACCGCCTGAACAAAAGCGCGCTGGGCATGTCCGGCGGCCAGCAGCAGCGTTTGTGCATTGCCCGCGCCCTGGCGGTGGAGCCGGAAGTTCTGCTGATGGACGAACCGACCTCCGCCCTGGACCCCATCTCCACCTCCAAGGTGGAAGAGCTGGCTCTGGAATTAAAGGACCGCTACACCATCGTAATCGTGACCCATAACATGCAGCAGGCCGCCCGTATTTCAGATAAGACGGCGTTCTTCCTGCTGGGTGAGCTGGTGGAAATGGGCGATACGGAACGCCTGTTCTCCACCCCTGTGGACAAGCGCACGGAAGATTATATTTCCGGCCGTTTTGGTTGATCGGAGGAGCAATACCATGCCTAGTGTGCGTAAATCTTATGATGAAGAGCTTTTGCAGCTGGATACCTTGCTGGCCCGCATGGGTCACGAAGCCGGTGCCGCCATTGAAAGCGCACTGACTGCCCTGCGCAATGATGATATTGAACTGGCCCGCAGCGTGGTTGCGCGGGACAGCCAGATCGACGCAAGCGAACACGAGATCGAACACCGCTGCCTGCAGCTGCTGCTGCGCCAGCAGCCGGTGGCTTCGGATCTGCGCAAGGTCAGTACAGCCCTGAAAATGGTAACGGATGTGGAGCGCATCGGCGACCAGGCCAGCGATATTGCGGAGCTGGTGCTGCACCTGCACGCCAAATCCACCGATGCCGTGGGCGTACTGGAAGATATCCTGAAAATGGGCGATGATGTGCTGAAGATGGTCAAACGCTCCATTGCCGCCTATGTGCAGGTGGACCTTGCCGCCGCCGCGGAAGTGATCGCCCATGATGATATCATCGACGCCGCGTTCAGGCGCATCAGCAGCGAAATTGCCCAGTACATTGCCGCCCACCCCACCGAAGCAGAGACCGCGTTGGATCTGTTTATGGTGACCAAATATCTGGAACGCCTTGGTGACCACGCCGTGAACGTGGCCGAATGGGTTGAATTCTTAAAGACCGGCGTTCACAAATCCCGCAAGATCGTGTGATCTTGCCCGGCGGCGTGTGAGGCCGCTCCGAGGTGAACCTGAAGCCAACTGCTTGGATTTTGAATTTTCAGGTACACCCAATAACATTGCCATTCTCTTTTTTATGTTTTCCTATACCGCACCAAAGGGCCAGCACTGCACGCTGGCCCTTTGGTGTTTTTATGTGTAGACTGCTGGGAATGAAACCTGGCAGAAAAGTGGAAGAAGCAATGCAGAGTGTGTTATACTGGAAAGGACAAATCGAAAACGGCTGCACAATATCAAAAGTGAGGAACATCTCTATCTCGGTTGGTTCTTCTACCGTGGCCATGACGATGGCCGCTGGCATTATTGCCGCCATGCCCGGCATCAATGGCTACACGATACGGCGGGTCGCCCACCTGCGGCCGGAACGCCTCTCCGGATGCAGAGACACTTCCCTGCTCTTGTGAAGAAACCCGCAATGCTTCTCGCCAGAGAAACGCCGAAAAAACAAATGCAAGCACACAGAAACAGAGTGTGAGGGCCGTGCGGAGAAAAGAACTCTCCTTCCGTTTCGCTCTTCGCTTCTTTTTCTGGTGCGTGGGTTTATAACGTCCTGCCATGATAGATAACTTCCTGTCCAGATTGAAAACTTCTCTTTACAATACGAGTATACTCGGCTTTTTTCTGCAGTGCAAGCAAAAAGCCTGCCCATAAGCAGTGGGCAGGCTTTGAAATGACCCCTTATTTCAGCTCCACGACGGTCACGCCGCTTTCACCTTCGCCGTAACGGCCCAGACGGAAGCTCTTGACCATTCGGTTTCCCCGCAGATGCTTATGGATCGCAGTGCGCAGTGCGCCGGTACCATTGCCGTGGATGAGATATACCACAGTCTGGCCGTTCAAAATCGCACGGTCGATGAAGGAATCCACCTCCGGCAGCGCCTCGTCTACGGTAAGACCCAGCAGGTTGCATTCCATCTTTGCCGTGCGCTGCACGCGCTCTACCCTGCCATTGGGCCGGTTAGCATCGCCGGTCAGGCGGGAGTAACGCTGCTGTGCCTTGGTCTGAGGCTTCGTCTCCTTGACCAGCTTTTCCGGCTGCTTGAGGCCTTTGAGCGGCACTTTCGTCTTGATGATGCCGGCCCGTACGAGAACATCGCCGTTTTTATCCGGCAGAGAGAGTACGGTAGCCAGCTGGTTCAGCTCTGCGATGCAGACCTCCTGCCCTACCTTGACTTCCTTCAGCGAAACGAACTCCTTGACCGGGTTGTGTACCACTTCAGTCCCCATAAAGAGCTTTTCGGACTCTTTCTTGGCGATTTCACGGGCGCGCTGGGCCTTCTGCTGGGTGCTCATCCGCTCGTCTTTCTGAATCTGGCGCAGCTCATCCGTCAGAGCGTAAGCCTTGCTCTCGACCTCCTGCGCCAGTGCGCGGGCCTTGGCGCGGGCAGCTTCCAGCTCATTCTCGCCCTGCTGGATAAGCTCATCGCGCTTCTGACGGGCTGCATCCAGCTGGTGGGCAGCCTCGTTTTTCAGGCCTTCCACCTCGTCCTGACTGGCTTTGAGCTGGAGCTTCAAATCATCCAGCTGGCCCAGAACGGCGTCCAGGCGCTTGTCTTCTGCGGACAGATGCTGCTGTGCCGCCTCAATGACCCGCTCCGGGATGCCGAGCTTTTCGCTGATAAGGAAAGCGTTGGACTTGCCCGGAACGCCGACGCTGAGCTTATAGGTGGGGCGCAGCGTCTCCAAATCGAACTCGCAGCTGGCGTTGACGACGCCCTTTGTCTCGAGAGCGAACACCTTTAATTCTGCATAGTGCGTTGTGGCCATCAGGAGCACACCGCGGCGGCGCAGCTCTTCGATGATGGCAACAGCCAGTGCCGCACCCTCCGCCGGGTCGGTACCGGCACCAAGCTCGTCCAGAAGCACCAGCGTGTGGGGCATGGCAAGCTCAAGGATGCCGGTGATCTTCTTCATATGACCGGAAAAGGTGGACAGGCTCTGCTCGATGCTCTGCTCATCGCCGATGTCCACGAGGAATTCGTCGAAGACACAGATCTCACTGCGCTCATCCGCCGGGATGAGGAAGCCGCACTGCGCCATCGCGCAAAGCAGACCGGCCGTTTTCAGAGTGACGGTCTTACCGCCGGTGTTGGGGCCAGTGATGATGAGCGAATCATATTCCCTGCCCAGCGAAATATCGACAGGAACGCACTTCTTTGCGTCGATGAGCGGATGACGCGCCCGGATGAGCGAGAACGACGTATCCGTCCGGACAGTGGGTTTGAACGCCTTCATATCCAGTGCAAGGCGGGCTTTTGCAAGCAGGACGTCGATTTCCAGCATGGCCTTATAGCTGTACTGGAACTGCGGCTCAATGGCTGCGACCTGACCGGTAAATGCTACCAGGATACGCTCGATCTCCTGGGCTTCCTGTGCGCGGTACTGAAGGATGCGTGCGTTTGCCTCCACAACAGCCTGAGGCTCGACGAAGACGGTCGCACCGGTAGACGAGACGTCATGGATGATACCGCTCACCTCTCCGCGATACTCGCTTTTGACAGGAACGACATACCGGCCATTTCGGATGGAGACGACGCTCTCCTGTAAGTACTTGGAGGTGTCCATATTCCGGACCATGCTTTCCAGACGGTCGCGGATGCTGTTTTCAGTCGCACGAATCTTCTTGCGCAGGTCGTTCAGGGTGTGCGATGCCGTATCTGCCATCGCATCCGGTGCAAGGATGGCACTCGAAATTTGCTGCTCAAGGCCCGGCTGAGGAGCCAGCGCATAGAATAAGTCGTCCGTCGGAAGTGCATCGTGTTCCGAAGAGCCGTACCAGCTGACGAGGTTCTGAAAGTTGCGAAGCGCACCGGCCACCATCAGCAGTTCACCCATCGAAAGGACACCGCCCTTGACGGCGCGGGCGGCCAGCTGACTGACGCCCTCTACTCCACCGAAGCGGGGCGAGCCGTTCTTGATGAGCAGTGAATTGATGGCATCGGTCTGTTCCAGCGCATACCGCACTTCATCGGGGTCGCACTGAGGCTCGATGGCAAGGAGCTTTTCGCGGGACTCTTTGCACACACAGCCCTCCGCCGCCCGGGCAATGATCTTGTCCAGTTCCAGCGTTTTCAAATAACTTGTTTCCATAGTAATTCCTTATATCAAATCGATTTCAAATGGTTATGGCAGGACGGATCTCAAAAAGTCATAGCTTTTCAACGGCTTGTCCAGATGGGTCAGCGCATATTGCTCTGCTGCTGTAGAGAGTTTCGCCAGACTGCCGACGGAAATACGGAAGCCGAATATCTTTTTATCTTCTACCAGACAGATATGCCGCAGCGCAAACAGCGCCCCGGCGTCCAGATTGCACTTTTTCCCCGCCTTTTGGGCGCATGATTCGCAGAGCAGACAGCCCTCCGCCGGGTCGAGATAAAAGGCCGGGCCGTCGTAGGTGCCGCAGTCGCGGCAGTAGACCAGCTGCGGCAGAAATCCGCACTCACTCATGGTACGCAGCTCAAATACGGCCTTGATGACCCGAAGGTCGGCCTTTTTCTCGCTTATCATGTAAAAGCAATTAAGAAGGAGCCTCAATTCTTTTGCGGCTTCGTCTCCTGTGGGCGAAAGCGCCGAGGCCATTTCCGCCATATACATGGCAAGGCTCATCCCTTCGATGGAGGACGAGATGCCATGGAAGACGTTTTTGACATCCGCCTCTCGCACTGTATACATATTCCGCCCGGGGACAAGCACGAACTCCGAGTAACAAAAAAGCCCGCAGGCGCTGAACAGTTTGCTTTTCAGCCGCAGGCTGCTCTGCGCAGAGGCCGAGATGACTCCCAGCCCCGGCGTCAGAAGCGTGATGATCCGGTCTGATTCTTTATACCGGGTCTCTTTCAGGACAAGGCCCAGGGTCACAATGGTATCCATCTGTTTTTTCTCCTGCCGGGGCGGTGAGCCGCTGCTGAGCGAGCTGCCGCCTGTAGTCCAGATAACACAGAATATCACCGGTGCAGGCAAACGTCTGCCAGCTGAGTTCCACATCCATCGGACAACGCTCCTTTCCTTAAGGTATAGTGTCACCTCTATGGTACTGCGCTATCCCCGGGAAATCTGTCCTGTTATGAGGCTCAGCGGTTGGGCTGCTGCTTGAAGCCGAAATTGTTGAGCATGAACTCGTTATCGCGCCAGTCGGCTTTGACCTTCACCCAGCACTGTAAGTTGACGCGGCAGCCGAGGAATTCCTCGCAGTCGGTGCGGGCTGCACTGGCGATCTTCTTCAGCATCGCGCCGCCCTTGCCGATGACCATGCCCTTGTGGCTCTCCCGCTCACAGTAGATGTTCACGTCGATGTCCACGAGGTCCGTGCCGGGGCGCTCCTTGAAGCGCTCGACCACGACCGCAATGCCGTGCGGGATCTCGTCCCGCATATAGAGCAGAGCCTTTTCGCGAATAACTTCTGCAACGAGCTCCTTCTCAGGCATATCGGTGTAGGCATCATCGTCAAAATAATGTGGGCCTTCCACGGCATAGCGGCTCAGTGCATCGAACAGTTCCTCGCAGTGGTCATTATCGCGGACACTGACGGTATAGACATCATCAAAGACGCCCAGCGCTTTCAGCTCCGCCTTGCGGGCCTCGAGGTCCGCCGGGTCTTTGACGAGGTCGGTCTTGTTGATGACCGCGATGGCCGGGCCGCCCTTTTTCAGAGCCTCGACCAGAACCATCTCCGATTCATTCAGTGCGCCGTAGGGCTCGAACAGCATCATGGACACATCGACGTCAGCAATGGAGTCGCTGGCCGTCTTGTCCATCCGCTTGCCCAGCTTATTGTGGGGCTTATGCACACCGGGGGTATCCAGCAGAACGTACTGCAAAGGCCCCCGGGTGATGACGCCAGTAATACGAGTACGGGTGGTCTGGGGTTTGGAGGTGACGATAGCCACCTTCTCCCCCACCAGCAGATTCGTCAGGCTGGACTTGCCCACGTTCGGGCGGCCAATGACCGCCACGAACACAGAGGATGTATCATAATGGCCCTGGATCGGTGTTTCGTTTTTCAAAATAGAACTCCTGTCTTTTTATTCCGTGTAGCTCACCGTGCGGGGCAGGCCCAGCTGAGTGAGGACAGCTTCTTCCTTCTCACGCATCCGCATAGCTTCCAAACCGCCGTTCTCGTGGTCATAGCCCAGCAGATGGAGCATGGAGTGGACCGTCAGGAAAGCGACCTCTCTCTGCAGCGGATGGCCGTAGAGAGTCGCCTGCTCCTGTGCGCGTTCCATGCTGATGACGATGTCGCCCAGCATCTTGCAGCCGTTGTTCTCGTCCACATCATAAACGCCGTTCTCCCCCAGAGGAAAGCTCAAAACATCCGTGGGCATCGGCTTGTTGCGGTACTGGTTGTTCAGCTCAGCAATGGCTGCGTTGTCCACGAAGGTCACGCTGATCTCCGCCGGGTCGTCAAAATGCTCATATTCCAGCACAGCGTTGCAAGCGCGGCGGATAAGGATGCGAAGGCCCGAGGGGACCTTGATCGCTTTCTGCGAGTTGGTGATCAAAACTTTATTGGACATAAATCGTCCGCTCCTTTCGTTTCTACATTCTATTGAGCGAATACCCCGGTTTCTGTGGTATGCCGCCGGGGTTGTTTTTTTCAGTGTTTAGCCGGGTGGGCAGCGGCCTCGTAGGCTTTGATGATCTCCTGCACCAGACGGTGGCGCACCACGTCTTTTTCAGTGAAGTAGCACTGCGCGATGCCGTTCACGCCCTTGAGGACCTGAAGTGCATCCACAAGGCCGCTGCGGGTGCGGTCGGGCAGGTCGATCTGAGTGACGTCGCCGGTAACGACTACTTTAGAGCCGACGCCCATGCGGGTGAGGAACATCTTCATCTGCTCCGGGGTGGTGTTCTGCGCTTCGTCGAGGATGATGAAGGAATCGTCCAGCGTCCGACCGCGCATATAGGCCAGCGGTGCAACCTCGATGATCTGCTTTTCCACAAGACGCTCATAGGTCTCTGCGCCCAGCATATCGAACAGGCCGTCGTACAGAGGCCGCAGATAGGGGTCTACCTTCTGCTGCAGGTCACCCGGCAGAAAGCCCAGCTTCTCGCCTGCCTCCACCGCCGGGCGGGTCAGCACGATGCGGGAAACATCTTTGGCCTTGAACGCCTTGACAGCCATGGCCACAGCAAGGTAGGTCTTGCCGGTACCCGCCGGGCCGACACCAAAGGTGATGGCGTTGTTCCGGATGGAGTTGAGGTACTCTTTCTGACCCAGGGTCTTGGGACGGATGGGCCGGCCTTTGACCGTCACCGTCACGAAATCTTCGGTCAGCTCCCGGACGCGCTTTTCCTCACCGTCATGCGCAAGGCTCAGGCAGTAGCGCACCGTCTGGTCTTCCAGCGGTGTATGGTTCTCGATAAGGAGAAGCATCCCCTCCACAGCACGGGCCGCAGCTGCAACATTGGCCGGTTCGCCCGAAATGCGCAGCATCGTACCGCGGCACACCGCCGTTACCGAAAATTCTTTCTCCAGCATACGGATGTTCCGGTCACAGTTCCCGAATACGGCGGCTGCGATCTCTACGCTGTCTAATTCAATGCTCTTTTCTGCCATGCGGCTCCTCCTGAATGTCACTAGATTCTGCCTCTATTGTACCACCAAAACAGCGCGAAGAAAACTATGAAAATTGCACAAAATTTTTCAACCGCATATGGCGGTTTGGCAGAACACTCGAAACCTGCTCTATCAGCCTTTTCAAAGCCGTCTCTGGGGCAGCTGTTTCGATTGCATTTTGATATTTTTGTGGCCCGCGCAACACATATTGAGAGGATTCTTGTCATTTCACTATAAAAATGGTATAAATTTGATAATGAGTTCCTATTTCGCGTATTTTCTTTTTATGATTGGTTCGAGGTGAAACATATGTCCAAACCCACACGCGCTTCCATTATCATCCGTGAGGGCCGGAAGCGTGCCGGGCTCACGCAGCAGGAGCTTGCAGATAAGCTTGGCATTACAACGGGTGCAGTCAGCAATTATGAAAACGGCGTAAGCTTCCCCAAAGCAGAGATAGCCTTCGGACTTTGTGACATCCTCGATATAACACCTCGCGAATTATTTGAGAGTGAGTGAGATTGAGAACGCTCGGCGTCCCAGCCAAACAAAAATCCCCGAAAAGCCAGGCGCGAAGCCACTT
>ENA-OPXQ01001876-OPXQ01001876.1-human-gut-metagenome-genome-assembly--contig:-NODE-1876-length-10558-cov-1.916976_pt1 | contig 10558 bp, 10 predicted proteins | sample MGYA00241769_ERZ502042 | MGnify/ENA primary metagenome ERZ502042 (study PRJEB25962, sample SAMEA2041934) | human gut metagenome | biome: human gut; feature: human-associated habitat; material: faeces...
TTATTTACTCTTGTGATTCCCGTCATAATTCCACGTTCCAGTGCCGGATTTGTCTTAAATGTCGAATTAAACAGGCTTCGGGTGAATGCGACAAGTTCATCCCAGTAACCATCCACAAATGCTTCCTGCATGGGTGTATCATATTCGTCTAACAAAATGATAACTTTTTTTCCATAATATCTATACAGGAAATCTGATAACTGATATAAAGAAGATGTCGCATCCGTCTCTTTTATATTTTCCTCCAACATACGCTCATAATATGCTCTGTCGGCATCTGTAAGCTTTTCACTGTCTTTAATATAACAAAACTTTATATATATGTTTCTTAACACCTCACACATCTTTTGTTTTGTTTTCTCATAATCTCTCTCTTTAATCCGCGCAAATGACAGACTGATGACAGGATAAGTTCCCTGCAGCTCACGGTATTTTTCTTCTTTCCAGATCGCCAGATGTTCAAACAAATCTGACCTGCCGGCATAGTCTATGGAAAAGAACTGCTCCACCATACTCATTGTAAGTGTCTTTCCAAAACGACGCGGACGGGTGATCAAAGTCGCACTGTCCCCGCAATCCCACCATTCTTTAATAAAAGGCGTTTCACCAGTTGATAAACCAATGCTGTTTTATCTATATAAAAATAGTTTCCCTGGATGATTGTGGAAAAATCCTGTATACCGATCGCTATATTTCCAGACATTGTAACCTCCCTGCTTTTCAGACTGATATTGTGCATTCCTTTTTGTTGTGATAAATTAATAATATACCATTTTTGTTTATTATACCATACGTAACCTTTTTACCAGGAGAATTTCGATCTATGAAAAAAGTAAGTGTCATCATCCCATGTTTTAATGCAACAAAATATCTTCCGAAATGCTTTATGTCACTTGTACAGCAGACAATCGGAATTGACCAGATCGAACTGATCTTTGTAGACGATGCATCCACAGATGAGGATGCTACCTGGAACATGCTGCAGGAATTTGAACGCGCCTATCCGGAAAGCATTATGATCTTAAAACTTGAGGAAAATATGCGCCAGGGCGGTGCAAGAAATGTTGCCCTGCAGTATGCAACAGGCGAATATATTGCATTTGTTGACGCTGATGACTTTGTCTCTGAAAATTTTCTGTTGGAAACTTATGAAAAAGCCAAAGAATCGGATGCTGATATCATCCAGTTTGAATATTTTTATTATACAGACCGTCTGGGTGCCGTGGACTCCGGTCGGAACATTACGCCGGAAGTGATTGAAATTTCTTCTGTCAGTGACCGAAAAAGATTTCTAATCTCAGAAAAAGTTACCTATGGCTGCTGGAATAAACTTTACCGCCACACTCTGCTGAATGAGGCTCATACAGCCTACGCAGAACATGTCATTTATGAGGAGCCACTTTTTGTATACCCGCTTTTATATTTTGCAAATAAAATCGTAATCTTAAACGATGCCTACTATTATTACAGACAAAATGATTCTGGAACCATGCGAAATGATATGAGACAGGAAGAAACCCTAAAAATGCATGCCGACGTCCAGCTTGCTGTCTGGAATTTCATGAAAAAAACTCCATTTTTCAAAGAATACTATGATGAAATCAAACTATATTTTCTCCATACCTATCTGTATGAGACACTGTATTTTGCAAAACTCCGGGATTTTAAACCCTCCTATGCTTTCTACAAAGAATTAGAAAAAACCGTTCTTGCGGAGGTGCCGGATTATGCGCAGTCCATTTACAGCGCTCTGATTCCAAAGCAGATGGAGCTGTATCGGATGATCGGGGAAGGGATGACGGAGGTGAAGTTTAAGGAGTATTGGGAGCAGCTGTGAGGCACTCCCTATTATAAAAAAAGCATACCAGATCATCTAACATCTGATATGCCCATCTTTTTTTGTCTGTCTCTTCTTTGTGAAGCCTTATGAAACCTAAAAATAACTCTCACGTACTCATAAAAGCCAGTTGTTCGTTAATCCTGGATGCAACGGATAAAGAAAAACTATCATCCGTTTGGATATTTCCACTTACCAGTCTTACCTTAATGATTGCTGCGGTCATACAGGCACATACTTTATGCCTGTCTAATAAAGTTTTACTTTCACCATTTTTCTTTTGGTATAAAACTCTTAACATGGTCTTTTGATTGAGATATTCTTCATACAATGAATCAGGATTATCGCAAAAATGAAATTGCCTATACTCATTTTCCAAATGCACCCCTAGTTTTTTAACTACACCATTATAAAATTCTAAAAAATCTATTTTATTCATTATGCTTTGATCCTTACATCATCCGGCATTTCTATTTTCTTAATGGCCTTTGCAATATCAAAATCTCCATTTTCATCATTTCCTATTCCTTCAATTTCAACAAATTGCATATTGTCTACATAAAATCCGTATGTCAATCCTAACCTCTCTTCTTTGGATTCACTATATTTTTTCATTGCATATAAATTCCATACTTTACACATTGCAGCTATAGTAAAAATGAAACTAATAACAATAACAATTTCATTTGCCATATTTTCAAGCCTCCGCTCTATTCACAAAACTTTAAAAAAAGCCTCTCTGGAAGAAAGATATATCACATCTCTTTTCTCTTCCATATTTCTCCTCTTGTTACGTATTTTACCATGTATCACCACGATACATTCTTGAACTTCAATAGCATTTACAATTGTGACATTATTGTGCATTCTATGCAAGCATTTTCTACTATCTTTGCAGTTGTTTTATAATAACCATATTTCAGGCCCCAGCTCTCTTCTACTGCTTCATACATACCTTCAATTTCTCCACCAGTATCCGGTTCTCCTCTTCTCCCCGGATTGCAATTCTGATATACTGCTTTCCATTATGTATCTTTCCTGTCAGGTCTTTAATCAAGATATTTTCCTTTAAAAGTCTTCCTGCCAGTTCTTCGCTGCTGATTCCATCTAAAATCTCACACATGAAATAATTCGCCTGTGACGGATAGACCTTTAGATTTTTGATCGCACAAAGTTCATTCAGAAAACGACTTCTTTCCTCCTTTATTTTCCGCAGGGAATCTGTATAGTCGCTTTTATACTTGTCCAGAATCTGCATGAAAAATTCTGCCATGGAATTGATATTCCATATCGATACATCTTTCTTTAAGCGTCCGATCATATCTGTATTTCCACTTGCTAAAATTCCCAGTCTGATTCCCGGAACTCCGTATGATTTTGAAATACTTTTTACCACATAAAGGTTTTTGTTTTCTTTTAACACCTGTTCCGATAATAACGATAAATTTTCCGCATCTGCGAAATCAAGAAAACTCTCATCTATGATCAGATTTATATCACATTGCCTGCTCCACTGCAGCAGCCGTTTTATCTCGTCTGCATTCATACAATGACCGGTCGGATTGTCCGGATTAATCAGTACAAGCGTATCAACCGGATTTTCTGTAAAGTATTGGATTAACTGGCTGGCCGTATATGAAAAATCATTTTCCGTACAGTCGTATGCAATAACATCTTTCTCCCAGCGGTTTGGATACTCCTCAAAAGTCGGACGGATCACACCCAGTTTTCCGTTCAGTTCTTCCAGTAATCCTTTGATCAGCTCTGCTGCACCATTTCCGATCACAATGTGTTCTTCATGCACATCAAAACTCTTTGCCGCCAGAAGCGTATTGACTGTCATACCAGACGGGTACTGCCGAACCAGCACATCAAAATTAGATTCCATTTCCTCCTGCATGCGTTTTGTCGGAAAATATGGATTTACCAGATAGCAATAGTCCTGCAAATGAGGAAAACGCCAGTATCCTCCATACCGTTTCATCAGATGACGATATCGCTCCACATCATCCTCGACAAATAACGTCTGTGCAATATCAAGATCCTGTATGTCATCAATCTCATACCACAATTCGCCATTTAGTCTTTTTGCCTTCATCGTATTTTTATCCAGCATCAGTATGAGTTTAATTACCGTTTCATAATATTCATTATTTCCCATAACCTTTGCATATGCTTCCAAAAATGGAACATATACATCTCTTGAAAACTGTGCTCCGAACTTATAGATATTTACTGTTTTATAATAATGTTCTTTCTCATGGTATTTTAATAATTTTCCCGGAATGAAATCAGTAATGTTATCGTCCTGATCGACCACGATGCAGGTTCCATCCATCCAGTTTTCGAATTTGTCTACCAATGCAAGCGTATCCCGGTCATCTTCTAACAGCATATCGATCAGGTTCTCTTCAAAAATCAGATCTGATTCCAATAACAACGTATCTTCCTGCATCATCTGATCTTTTGCCAGAGAAAGTGAAAAAATATTGTTCGTCTTATGGTATACATCATTTACAATATACTCAACCGGTGTTTTAAGACACAAAGAATCAACAAAAGAAACCAGATTTTTATGCTGGTATCCGACAACCAGAATGATCCGGCTTAATTTTTTTCTGTCAAGTATACGAAGCGCTCGTTCAATCAGCCTCACACCACCGACTTCCACCATACATTTCGTATTATTTTTCGTCAACTCTCCTAAACGTTTTCCCATTCCCGCTGCCAAGATAATCGCCTGCATGCCATATCTCCTTTATTTCGTCAGATAACAGTCAAAAACATATTTATTGTTCCAGTACAGATCATTCTGCGGTTTCACAAGCTCACATTTTGCCCCGACTCTGTCCGCAAACTGCAAAAACATTTCTTTCGTGTAAAATGTTTTATCCAGTCCCTTATATTTTTCATCATAATTTTCCACGCACTGCCTTCTGTGGTTTAAATGTTCTTCCTTCATTTCTTCATCGTGGATTTCAGTGATCACAACCATTTTTTTTGCTTTATTCCACATCTTTTCCACGACACGCATACCATATTCCGGACTCTGGAAATACTGAAATACACTGTCTGAAAGAATCACATCATAAACAGGTTCCTCTGCAATCTGATCCGCTTCCATACACTGCAGATCATTTGCATTTAATATTTTTTTTGCAAGAGCAATCTGTGTCTGGGAATAATCGCAGCCACCAGCCTGTGTCACTTTCTTTAACTGCTGAAACAGATACAGATTTACACCGCTTCCGCACCCCACTTCATATACACTTGAAATATCGCCAACATTCTGTGTAATGTGTTCCACCATATGTTTCCATTGTGAAAAAAAAGCTTCATAATATCCATCTACATCCTGTGTATCAAATCCGTCGGCTTTTTTTAATTTACAAAACATATCAAACACATCATCAGAAATTACAATATCCGATGAACGATTTCCCCAGATTCTATTCCATTCATTCATTTTTCTTACCTCACACCCGCAGTCTGCCGCTTGAAACTGCCTGACAGAATTCCTCCACGCTTCCATCAAATCCAACGTCTTTTATCTGTTTCTTTAATTCGTTTTCCATATGTCCGTAGAACGGGTAATCATGATCTGCCGTTCCCTGCACCGGTACCATATAGTCCCCGAACTGTACCCTTAATGCCTCATCATACATTGCCGGAGCCGGAATCTGCATGTTCTCAAACGGGAGCATGACCGCCTCATCATACCATTCTTTTTTCATCTTATAACCGTCTTTCTCTATCCAGAATGTATAATTGGTTATATACTCTGCTTCTTCTTTATGATAGAGCGAAGCGATTGCATCTGTCAGCTTCCACAGCCAGTTTTTTACGTCCCCCTGTCTGTCTATCCTGACATTGCATAATTTTTCATACTCCTGCAGACTCTCTTCCAGTTTTCCTGCATTTTCCAGCGTTGTCCAATTTTCCAAAAGATTTGTTCCCTGTTTCATCATAATCTTTTGTATGTCTGCCAGTTCGTCTTCCACCGGAATATAATCCAGCGGAAAAATATCGATTCCTGCACGCTGATAAGGGAATCCATGAAAATACTTCATGTAATCATTAAAATCCCACAATGTTTCATCCGCCATAACGCGCAGCTGCGGCACGTATGCTGCCATCCTGAGCCGCTCAGTGCCCGCATACATTCCTGCCACCACAAAACCATGCGGCAGCTGCTGGGGCAAAATACTGATCAGGCGATTATAATCCTCTCTCTTTAAACATATATCAATATCATCATCCCACGGAATAAACCCCTGATGTCTCACAGCACCTAATAAGGTTCCCCAGTCTGCAAAATACTGCAGACTATTTTCTTCACAGATATCTGCAACCACCTGCAATACTTCCATCTGCGCCGCCCAGGCACGTTTCATCATAGCTGGGATTTCAAATCCTTCTCTTATTTCCGGTTTGAAAAAATCTTGTGTAAACTGCATCAGTGTAAATCTTCCTTTATTGTTTTTTTCTCAAAATCTATTCACAATCTCCAATCGTTACCAGCAAATATCCCTGTCCACAAATATCCTGTACCCCATATTGTTTACTCTCCAGCAGCCAAAGCTGCAATGCCTTTCGAAGATAATGTTCTTCCGGCAAAAACATTAACGCATGCTCTGCGCCGATTGTATATTCTTTTACATTATGGATTCCCGCCTGTTCAAACTCACACCCAAGACTATACTGAGGTAATTCAAGTCCATATGACCATATTCCCTGCTGTTCCATCATTGCTTTCCCCGTACGATAAGCAATGCTTGCAGCATTTGGAATCATAGAAATCATATGTTTCGTGTACTGTTTCCAATTTTTTAACAGGGCAATTCTCTCCTCTGTGCGAAAATGTTCCAGCAATCCACACTGATAAATATAATCAAATTCTTTTTCCTCAAACGGAAGTGGTTTTGTTGCATCCGCACATACAACTCTCATTCCAAGATCCATTCTCTGGTTTACCACATTTACCAGTTCCACACATTCCTTTGAAAAATCCAAAGCAGTCACTTTTCTGCCATGTTTCTGTAAATATGCAGCACTTTGACCGGATCCACAACCCACTTCACACATTTTATCATTTTCGTACGAAACTTTTAGTAATTCTTCTGTCCAGCAGAATACCTGATCCGTAGCTACGGCATTTATTACCTGTTCCGCCTGTTCTTTATTATATAATTCTCCCCATTCCTCTTTTTCCAGCCTCTTTTCGTATTTTCCCATATTTCTCTCCGTTTTCCTCTTTTTTATTTTTAAACTTTTGTTGACACTCTCTGTGTTCTAATATTTTATTACTCACAGTATCTATATCGGTCATAACGATTTCTTACTTAATAATTTAAAACTTCACTTATGTTTCTGCTTTCTACGCCGATATAATATTATAGTCTATATTCAGGGGGATTTGTATCATGAAACTAATTTTATTTGGAGATATTCAAAACTGGAACGCAGCTTTAAATCTGCTTCAAACATATCGCAAGGACGTTTTTATCGTCGGTTTATCCAGTCTTGATCTTGGACAGTTTGCAGACTCTCCTGTTACCTATACCTTAAAAGAAACTGCAAACCTCTATCATGAACATCAGATTGACGGTGTTATTAATATTCAAGGCTATAACCCTTATTATTTTAATCTTATAAAAGAACTTGGAATCAATGATATCTATATAATTCCAAGCACATTATACCGCAGACTCGAGCTTTCTGAATCCATAGAGGATGATCCCATTATTTATCCTTATCTGGATGTTGCTCCGGAATTAATGCAGATTGAATTTCACCTGGCTGATCATTGCAATTTAAACTGCAAAGGATGCAGTCATTTTTCCAATCTGGTTCCGTCACCTGTATTTCCTGACAAAGAACAGTTTCAACATGATCTGCAGCAATTAGCGAGTTATTTCTCACAGATCCATAATTTCTATCTTCTTGGCGGTGAGCCTTTGCTCAACCCGGAGATAGGTGAATATATCACAGCTGTGCGAAACACCTTTCCCTATACCCAGATCATTATCGTAACAAATGGACTTCTTCTTCTTTCCTTAAAAGAGAAATTGATTCAGACGATTAAAGAAAACCGTGTACATATCAGTATCTCAGACTATACCTGCCTTGACCGTGAGAAAATTATCGCTTTCGTCCAGGCACATGCTCTGTCTGCTGAACTGCGTGAAGGAAAAGAATGTTTCTCTAAATATCTGAATCCGCATGGTGATTCTGATCCAAATGAAATTTTTCCAAATTGTATCCGCAGGAACTGCACTTTTCTTGCAAAAGGAAAAATGGCTGCATGCTGTCAGCCGTTTGTAATCCACTATTTTAACGATTACTTTAATGAAAACATTCCGGAGGAAGAAGGAATTGATTTGTATGAACCAGGGCTTGACGGCTGGGAAATCCAGAAGCGTCTGATCACACCTATGAACTCCTGCCGCTACTGCAGCGCAGATGTTCCTTTCGGCTGGGCAGCATCTAAAGCCCCTTACGACTCAAATGACTGGTGTGTAAAATAAATTTTAAGGAGGTTTTTATGTCTTCAACAATGAACATTGCAATCGCTGTAAACAAAGCATACCTCAAATATGCATCCGTAATGCTCACCTCACTCTGCACACAGCAAAGTGAGAATTTGAATGTTTATGTATTACACCATGATCTTTCCCCGGAAGATCAGTCTGTTTTATCCTCATTACCGGATAAGTACCAAATTACAATTGAATATATTTTTGTACCGGACCATTTACTTCCACCAAAAGAAGTATTACGCGCTAATTCCTGGGGAATTGAAACCTATTTCCGGCTTTTACTGGTAGATCTGCTGCCAGCTGCTTTAGACCGGGCATTATACATTGATGTTGATATGATCATCAATAAATCACTTACTGATTTTTATTATTGTGATCTGGGGGATAAAAAACTTGCCGCATGCAGAGATTTTACCGGTACTCCGCCTTATAACGATTACCGTCAGGAATTATTTGCAGATATTCTTGCTGTTTCTCCTGATTTTCTTTATTTTAACGCAGGCATTACTCTGTTTCATCTAAATGCATTGCGCCCTGCTTACAATTTTGCATATTACATGGATATTGCAAAACAGCTTGACTATAAAATCCAGTTCCCGGATCAGGATCTTTTAAACTACTGTCACTGGAATGAAACGCTGTTTTTCAATGAAAATAAATATAATCTGTACGCAAGAAGAGCCTATACCGATCTTGGCTTAACTCTGCAAAATGTGAAAGACACTGTTCATGTCATCCACTATGCAACTTCGAAGCCATGGAACGGCAACTGTCTCCACTGTGATATCGAACAGTTATGGTGGGATTATGCAAAATTGACTCCGTTTTACAACGAGTTTTTAGAGCAAATGGTTTATGAAACCATAAACTCAACGGAAGTATTCCAATATGTAACCGCACTCCAACAGGAAAATAAGCAACTCTATCAGATCATCTCACAATATGATGCTCTTCTCCAAAAGAAGGGAATTATCGTTTAAAATATAGCGCATATCAGATACTGCTGATCTGATATGCGCTACCATAATTATTCTATTACCTTTCATCTATTTTTTCACAATCACTTTTTCCCCAAATTTTATCCATATAGCAATTTATTTTTTCAGTTGCCAGATTTGCGCCTTCCGCGTTCAAATGACTCCAGTCACAAAACAACTCGTCCGAAAATCCTTTATCATATGTTAAATCTAAAATATCAAAATTATATTTTTTTTGAAACTCATTGATAACATTATGAGTCCTTTTCTGCATTATGCTATCGATATTTCTTTTGAAGATATCTGGAAATGGTGGAAAATATAGTAATGCCTTTATATTATTCATTTTAAGATATGTTAAAAATGCTTCCAGGATTCCCTTGTTCTCAATAAATGTTTTCTCATATGGTTTCGAAAAAATACGCTTTATTTCCTCAATATCCTTTTCTCTATTTGAATCACACTCGACATATTGATCTGTGTTCGGTACAAGCTTCTTTTCCGGTTGAAAATTTTCAATATACTCAAGTTCACTATAATTATCAATCAATAAATCACCTAAAACATTCTTATATTCATCCCACATAATTAGCAATTTATCAAAGTCATGAAAATTATGAACATCTTTTATCATATCATATGAACTTAGCATTCGAATTTTTCCCCTTGATAAGGACAAATCATACCACAGCGCATAATCTGTCATTCCAATCACGCAATATTTTAAATGATTCCCAAATGTTTTATGTAGCCAAACAAATTTTTTGTAATCAACAAAAAGATCTTGAGATGGAGATGCGAGACAACATAAATTCCTGTCTAGCCGCTCCCAGTTTATCCCCACCTGCTCATAGCTTAAACCAGTCACTGCTCCTTTTATACATCGTTGCTTTTCTAATTTAACTCTCATATATGCTGCTTCCGGACTAATTCCCCAAAAACAAAAACGAATCAGGTCCCACCGAATTATTCTTCTATCCGTTTGAGCTATATTCTTTATCTCTCCACATACAATAAAATAATCTATATCATTTCTTTTGGGAAACATTTCACTCGGGAATGCATACCCCACAATATCACATACCTTATCATTGACATATTTTTCCGCATTCTGGCATTCTCCAATTTCCCCAATCAAAATAATTCGATATTTTTCTTGTATGATAATTAGGAAGTTAATTATCACATATTTCCTTTCTTTTAAT
>ENA-OPXQ01001883-OPXQ01001883.1-human-gut-metagenome-genome-assembly--contig:-NODE-1883-length-10506-cov-1.542245_pt1 | contig 10506 bp, 8 predicted proteins | sample MGYA00241769_ERZ502042 | MGnify/ENA primary metagenome ERZ502042 (study PRJEB25962, sample SAMEA2041934) | human gut metagenome | biome: human gut; feature: human-associated habitat; material: faeces...
TGCGGCGTATGAATTGAACACTGATCCCACTGCCATAGCACCGATCATACCGGCTGCTGCAAGGGCTGCAAAATATTTTTTACGTCCCATGTCTCTCCTCCTGTTATTTGTGTATCGTGATCTCTTTTTCTTTTCTATATTTTTCTATATTTTTCTCAGGAAATCTTTTAAATTCCACATTTTTATGATATGATTAACCTTTAAAGAAACATTCAGGAGGGAAAGAGATGGAAAACGAAACCGTTTCTAAAAATTTTATTGAAAACATCATTGATAAAGACCTTGCAGAGGGTGTTTATGATACCGTACACACCCGCTTCCCACCGGAGCCTAATGGATACCTCCATATCGGACATGCCAAATCCATTCTTTTAAATTACGGACTTGCCAAAGAATACAACGGCAAGTTTAATATGCGTTTTGATGATACAAACCCTACAAAAGAAAAAAGTGAATTTGTAGAATCTATTAAAGCTGATATCAAATGGCTTGGTGCTGACTGGGAGGACAGACTGTTCTTCGCGTCTGACTATTTTGATCAGATGTATGAAGCAGCAGTAAAGCTGATCAAAAAAGGAAAAGCATACGTTTCTGATCTGAGTGCAGATGAGATCCGTGAGTACCGCGGTACACTGACAGAACCGGGAAAAGAAGATCCTGCGGGCAGCAGAAGTGTGGAAGAGAATCTTGCTTTATTTGAAGATATGAAAAACGGTAAATTTGCCGACGGAGAGAAAGTGCTCCGCGCAAGAATCGATATGACATCTTCAAACATCAATATGAGAGATCCGGTTATTTACCGTGTGGCGCATATGACACACCACAGAACCGGAGACAAATGGTGCATTTATCCGATGTACGATTTTGCACATCCATTAGAGGATGCCATTGAGGGAATTACCCATTCGATCTGTACACTCGAGTTTGAGGATCACAGACCGCTGTACAACTGGGTGATCGATGAGGTTGGCAAAGATATGATTCCGGATAAGGATGAGATGCCGCCGAGACAGATCGAGTTTGCAAAATTATATTTAACAAACGTAGTGACAGGAAAAAGATATATCAAGCGTCTTGTGGAGGAAGGTATCGTAGACGGATGGGATGATCCACGCCTTGTATCGATTGCGGCACTCCGCAGAAGAGGATTTACACCGGAATCCTTAAAAATGTTTGTGGAACTCTGCGGTATTTCCAAGGCAAACAGCTCTGTGGATTATGCCATGTTAGAGTACTGTATCCGTGAAGATTTAAAGATGAAACGTCCCCGTATGATGGCGATCTTAGATCCGGTCAAAGTTGTGATCGACAACTATCCGGAGGGAGAGACAGAGTATCTTGAGGTAGTCAATAACCTTGAAAATGAGGAACTTGGTGTGCGTAAAGTTCCATTTTCACGCGAACTTTATATTGACCGTGAAGACTTTATGGAAGAGCCGCCAAAGAAATATTTCCGTATGTTTCCGGGCAACGAAGTACGTCTGATGAACGCATACTTTGTGACCTGCAACAGTTTCGTAAAAGATGAAAATGGCGTGGTGACGGAGATCCACTGTACTTATGATCCGGCATCTAAAGGTGGAAACAGCCCGGACGGACGAAAAGTAAAAGGAACCATCCAGTGGGTATCTGCAGCACAGGCAGTTCCGGCTGAAATTCGTCTCTATGAAAACATTGTAGATGAGGAAAAAGGAGTGTATAATGAGGACGGAAGTCTGAATCTGAATCCAAATTCCCTCACTGTTTTAAAAAACTGTGTTGTTGAGGAAAATTTAAAAGATGCAAAAGCATATGACAGTTTCCAGTTCGTAAGACAGGGATTTTTCTGTGTGGATGCGAAAGATTCGACCGCAGATCATCTGGTATTTAACCGGATCGTTTCACTTAAGAGCTCATTTAAACTGCCTAATGCATAGCATTGTAATGATTTGCATTTTTGCCCTGAAACGGGCGTAACAGGAAAGGATATGAAATACAAATGAATTTATTTGCAGGATTGGAAAAATTTGGTATTAAAGCAGATAACACAACGGATCTGTTTGAGGATGAAAAAAAGCCGGCAGCATCCGCTGATGGTGGAAAAACAGAGGCTGCTCCGACAGAGGACAGTTTTCTGTTAGACAAGGCAATCCGTTGTACTGTCTGTGACAAGGTATTTAAGACAAAAATGATCAAGAACGGACGAATCAAACGTTTAGAGCCGGATCTGGATCTGCGTCCGCGTTTCGAATACATTGACACTTTAAAATATGATGTGGCATCCTGCCCGTATTGCGGATATACAGCGATGAACCGTTATTTCGAGCATGTGACATCAGGACAGATCAAACTGATCAAGGAACAGGTTTGTGCCAATTTCAAACCAACAGGTTCCGATGAACCTGCCGTCTTAGACTATGATCAGGCAATCGAGCGTTATAAGCTTGCACTTTTCAATACGATCGTCAAAAAAGGAAAGACCAGTGAGAAGGCCTATTCATGTTTAAAACTTTCCTGGCTGTATCGTGGGAAGGCAGAGGAGTTAAAAGGAACAGATCCGGAGACCTTAAAGAAGAAAAAAGAGGCAAAAGAGCAGGAAGAGGCATTTTACCAGCAGGCATATGAGGGATTTATGAAAGCAATGTCTACAGAGATGTTTCCAATGTGTGGAATGGATCAGTGTACCGTAGATTATCTTCTTGCGGCAATGGCATATCATTTCAAAAAATATGATGTGGCTTCTAAGTGTATTTCAAGAATCCAGGCTACACCTTCTGCATCGAAAAAGATGAAAGACCGTGCATATGATTTAAAAGAAAAGATCGTGGCAGAGATCAAAAACAGCAAATAGGCAAAATTATTATGATTGAAATAATGATTGATTTACAGGGGGGAGCGAAAGCTCCCCTCTATGAAAAAATATACGAATATATCAAACGGGATGTCATTGAGGGAAAAATTCCTGTTGGGGAAAAGCTTCCGTCGACAAGACTTTTGGCAAAGCATTTGTCGGTAAGCAGAAGTACCGTCGAAATGGCATATGAACAGCTCCTTGCAGAGGGATACATCAAAGCAGAACCTTGCAGGGGTTTTTTTGTGTGTGATATTACAGAGCTGTATGAGTTTGGGCATATAGAAAAAGATTTCAAACATACATTTACATTTGGAAAAAAAGAGCAGGAAGAGACAGCTTGCAGCCATGTTATTGATTTTTCCCCATATGCAATCGATACCATGCATTTCCCATATAATGTGTGGAGAAAATTAAACAAAAATGCACTGTTAGATGACAGGGAAGAATTGCTGTTATCCGGGGATGGACAGGGGGACTATGGGCTTCGAAAGGCGATTGCAGCATATCTGCATCAGGCGCGAGGTGTGAACTGTCAGCCCGATCAGCTGATCATCGGAGCAGGAAATGAATATCTTGAGATTTTACTGACACAGATTTTAGGAAGAAATAAGCGGGTTCTCATGGAAAATCCAACTTATTTGCAGGCATATCATACATTTTTAAATATGGGATATCAGATGACGCTTGTTTCGGTGGAAGAAGATGGAATAGATCCACAAAAGGTCAGGAATTATGATCCGGATGTTGTCTATATCATGCCTTCCCATCAGTTCCCTCTTGGAACGGTCATGCCGTTAAAACAAAGGCTGGAATTGTTGAAATGGGCATTGGAGAAAGAGGAACGCTATCTGATCGAGGACGATCACGACAGTGAGTACCGTTACCGTGGAAAGCCGATCCCGTCGCTGCAAAGCGTGGATCATTTTGAAAAAGTGATTTATATTGGAACTTTTTCTAAGAGCATTGCGCCGTCACTTCGAATCAGTTATATGGTGCTTCCACCGGAATTGTTAAAACGTTATCATGAAAAATGTGGATTTTATTCTACGACCGTTCCCAAAATTCAGCAGGAGATACTGCGTGCCTTTATTGAAGAGGGACATTTTGAACGTCATTTGAATAAGATGAGGGGGATCTACCGTGCAAAACATGATTTCCTGCTTGCAGAGTTAAAAAAGAGAAGCTGGGTAGAAAAAATTTACGGAGATCATGCAGGACTGCATGTTTTAGTACAGGTAAACACTGAAAAAAAAGAAACAGAGATATGTGATCTGGCGGAAAAACAAGGAATCCGTATCTATGGAATCAGTGAATATGTTGTACGGAAATCGGAGCAGAGCTGTAATGAAACTGTGAGAAATAAAAATGCTTCCATAGAAAGTGAAAAAAACAATTTTGCCGGAACTGTACCGCATAAACCGATTCTTTTACTTGGCTATGGAAGACTGGGTGAAGATGAGATCCAGAAAGGTCTTTTGATATTAGATACTATTATATGATATATTCAATACTGTTTTCCGGTGTTTTTCGGGTGTTTGTATTGAACAGGATCACTGCTTCTCGTTCCTCATATGGTCCCATTTCATAAAAACCGACGCCGGTGCCGGAAAGCCGTGTGATGGAGATCAGGCGGTTGGCACGTTTTGGCTGATCTGTGATAAAGGTGATGCCTTCCTCAAAGAATTCTTTGTCGAGTTCCGGATCATCCGGTTCTTCATAATAAGGATCGAACACATAGATATCACTGCCCGAAATACCGGTCAGAAGAATATAATGAGGAACTTCCAGGTAAACACGCAGCAAAACGGCACCGCCCTGCTGTAAGGCACCGATAATGCGGCTGTTTTCAGAGAGTACAACCTCGTCCTTAGCGAGAAAATTGCAGGAGATCGGGAAGTTTTTTACCTGTCCGAACTGTGTGAGCCAGTTGCTCAAAAACATCATGGCAGATGCGGATGTACCGCGTTTTCCAACTTCGCCAGCTTCATTATAAGAATCAAGACAATAGAGCATAATATATTTGACGATATCCGGGTAAATTTCTTCGCGGTCAAAGAGATAGCGGATGGCATTTGTCAGTGTGGTCGGACCGCAGTCATATTCGGTGGATTGGTAAATTAGCAGATTCTTCATGTGTATTGCCTCTTTTCTTTATTCTAAGCAATACTATAATCAGCCATGAATTTTTTGTCAATCTTTCAACAAAAAAGGATTGACAATTTAAAACATAGAAAATATAATTTACCTAATTCCTAGTGGATTACTAGAAATAATATGCGAAAAGTACTATTTTATATGCTAAAAGCGGGCATACGGGAGTTTTTCGCAGAAAGTGAGGAAATTATGAGAAAAGAAAGAAGATGGAAAAAGGTCCTGTCAGCACTGGTGCTCGCAGCTGCGATGGGAGTTACGGCTGTTGGATGTGGAACTTCCGGCGGCAATACAGGCAGTCAGCCGCAGGGGGAAAATGCGGCGGCAACAGAGACAGCAGAGGTTTCGGATGATATTGTAAATATCGGTGTGACCAATACACTTGGAACGTTAAATCCGCTTTTGATGGATGGCGGAGAGACCAATAAATATGCGACCAGCCTGATGTTTCTTCCACTGGTAGAATTAAATTCGAATCTGGAATTTGAGGGAGAAATCGCGGATTCTGTTACGACGGAAGATAACAAAAATTTTATCGTGCATATCGATGAGAATGCATCCTGGTCGGATGGCGAGAAGATCACGGCAGATGATGTCGTATATACGGCACTGCGTCTGACATCGCCAGTCATTGGCAATACTTCCATGATGTACTATGTATTTGAGGGTGTGGGCGATGACGGCTTTACCGAGGAGGGAGCAGAGAGCATTGATGGTATCAAAGCGATCGATGATGCGACCGTACAGTTCACCACAAAAGAGGAGATGTCTCTGACCACATTTGAGAATTCTTATGCGCGTTATCTGATGACACTTCCAAAACATGTGATCGAGCAGTACACGGAAGAAGAGTTAAAGACTGCAGAATGGTTCAATCACCCGGATGTCGTCAGCGGACCATATATGGTAACAGATTTCGATGTCGACCATTATATTTCTTATAAAGCAAATGAAAATTATTGGAAAGGTGCACCGAAGATCGCAAAACTCAATATCAAGATCGTGAGCGGCAGCCAGCTTTATGCAGGATTACAGTCCGGCGAGATTGATATTACACAGCCGACAATGAGTGTCATCCCGGAGGAAGATTATGATAGTGTTGAGGCACTTTCCAATGTAAATGTTGTATACGGAGAACCGGTGACCAACCAGTCCGTATTTATCCAGACAAAAAATGTTCCGGATGTGCGTGTGCGTCAGGCAATGTTATATGCAATCGACCGTAAGATGGTATTAGAACAGCTTTTAAAAGGAAAAGGGGAAGTTGCAGATGGATTTCTGTCTTCTGCAAGTCCTTTCTATGATGACAGTATCGTTCCGGTAGAGCAGGATGTAGAGAAAGCAAAAGAACTGTTAGCGGAAGCCGGATGGGACGGATCACAGACCTTACGCTTTTATGTGAACTCCGGTGACAGTGCATTTGTAAATGCTGCGAATGTATTTGTGGCACAGTGGGCTGCAGTCGGCATTAAAGTGGAAGTGCAGACTGTAGATTTTGCAACACTGATGTCTGTCGCAGGCACCAATGACTATGATATTTTAGCAGTACAGTACACCTATGCACCGGTTGATCCATATCCGGATGTGGCATGGCTGTTAGGCGGCGAGGACAGCTGGACCGGATACGGGGATGACAGCGTCAATGAAGCACTTGCAAAGACACAGACAACAAGTGATATGGATGAGATCAAAGGGCTTTACTCCGTTGTGGATCAGAAGGTACAGGAAGAGGTTCCGATGTTCTCTGCTTATATTGTCAGCGCACAGGCGGCTGTCAACAAACGTCTTTCAAATGCCACACCAAGTGTGTACGGTTTCTTTAACAATGTGGAACAGTGGGAAATTACGAAATAAGGAACGGGAAAATCAATGTCAAAATTATTACAGGTAAATGATCTGACCACAGAGTTTACCGGGGATTTTGGAAAAAAAATCAGTGTGGATCATGTCAGTTTTGATGTCGCAGAAGGAGAGACGGTTTGTATCGTTGGTGAGTCCGGCTGTGGCAAGAGTGTGACATCACTGTCTATTATGGGATTATTAGGAAGGGGCGGAGCTGTCGTTGACGGCTCTGTCCTCTTTGCAAACAAAAATCTGCTGGATATGGATGAAAAACAGTTAGATACGATCCGCGGAAATCAGATGACGATGATTTTTCAGGATCCTTTAACATCGTTAAACCCGGTGTTTACGATCGGAAGCCAGATCACGGAGAGCATCCGGATTCATATGCATCTGTCAAAAAAAGAAGCAGGAGAGCGTGCGGTCACGATCTTAGAGAAAGTCGGTATGCCGGATGCGCGTGCTGCAATGAAAAAATATCCGCATATGCTTTCCGGCGGAATGCGTCAGCGAGTGATGATCGCGATGGCACTTTGCTGTAATCCAAAACTTTTGATCGCAGATGAGCCGACGACGGCACTTGACGTGACGATCCAGGCGCAGATCATGGAACTGATACGGGATCTGCAAAAAGAGATTGGGATGTCTGTGATCCTGATCACACACGATATCGGACTTGTGGCGCAGATGGCGGACCGTGTGTTTGTCATGTATGCGGGACAGATCATCGAGATGGCATCTGTGAAGGATCTTTTTTATCATCCGGCACATCCGTATACGAAAGCACTGCTTGATACGGTTCCGGGCATTTACGATGAGAGCGGAAGGACGCTTGCATCGATTCCGGGAATCGTACCGGAAAATTATGACCAGATTCCGGGATGCAGGTTTGCGGACCGCTGTGCATTTGCCGGGGAAGGCTGTGAAAAGAAGCAGGAGATGAGGGAGATAGAAAAGGATCATTTCGTGCGCTGCCATAAGGCTGACAGGAGTTAAAACAGGAATGGATAAAGAACTGATCAGAGTAGAGAATTTAAAAAAATATTATGATATCAAGGGCGGTATCATTACCCATACCGTCAGTCAGATACAGGCCGTGGACGGCATTGATTTTTCAATAAAAAAGGGCGAGACCCTTGGACTGGTTGGAGAATCAGGCTGTGGAAAGTCCACGATCGGCCAGCTTTTGGTGGGACTGCTCTCGCCGACTGACGGTGCGATTTATTATCATGGGGTAAAAATAGGTGGAAAATCTCTCACACGCGGTGAAAAAAAGGCACGAAAACAGGCGGGAACCAATCTTCAGATGATCTTTCAGGATTCCTATTCTTCACTCAATCCACGAAAACATATTTATGATATTTTAGCACAGCCGATGCTATATCATGGTGTATCCGATAAGAAAACGATCGATACAGACTTAAAACAGCTTCTGGATATGGTTGGTCTGCCTCAAAGTGCACTTCTAAAATACCCGCATGAATTTTCAGGTGGTCAGAGACAGCGTATCGGAATTGCAAAAGCGTTGTCCTTAAAGCCGGAGTTTATCGTGTGTGACGAACCGGTCAGTGCGCTTGATGTGTCGATCCAGGCACAGATATTAAACCTGATCCGCGACCTGCAGAACGAACTGGGACTGACGAGTCTGTTCGTCGGTCATGGGCTTGGTGCAGTCCGTTATGTCAGTGACCGGATCGCAGTCATGTATCTGGGAAAGATCGTTGAGATTGCAGATGCCGGAGAGGTATTTATGCATCCGGTACATCCGTATACAAAAGCACTGACACAGGCAGCACCGGTTGCAGATCCGGGACGGCGGGAAGAAAAGTCAGCCGTTTTGACAGGTGAGGTTGCCTCTGCAGTACATCCGCCGAAGGGATGCAGGTTTCATCCGAGATGCCCGTATGCGAGAGAAGACTGCAGTGTGAGTGAGCCGATGCTTCTGCCGATGGCGGAAAAACCGGATCATCTGGTGGCGTGTCCTTATTACGAGGGGACAGAAACTGCGTAACATACATTTTTTCATCCAGGAATGAGGAATATTATGACGAAATATATTATCAAACGTATCCTGATCGCAATTCCGGTTTTGCTCGGCATTACCGTGATCGATTATGCGATTATGTGCATGGCGGGGAGTCCGCTTGAAATGCTGCAGGGACCACGCGTCTCGGAGGCTGCTGTACAGGCAAAAGCGATAGCATTAGGGCTCGACAAACCATTTTATGTACAGTATTTTGTATGGCTGGGGCAGCTTCTGCATGGAAATATGGGATATTCCATTAAAAATTACCAGCCGGTTGCTGCTATGATCACGAGTCATCTTGGACCGACCCTGCTTCTGATGGGAGTGTCACTGCTTGTCAGCATCCTGCTTGCGGTTCCGGCAGGGATCTACAGCGCAATCCATCAGTATTCGAAAGGCGATTATACGGTGGTAACATTATCGTTCCTTGGCAGCAGTATTCCGGGATTTTTCCTTGCCATGCTCCTTATTTATCTGTTTACGGTAAAATTGGGCTGGCTGCCTTCCGGAGGAATGACGACACTTGGAACATCCGGGGGAGCGGCGGACGTGGCGGGACACATGGGTATGCCGGGCATTGTGCTTGCAGTTTCCATGGCAGGAACCAATATCCGATATATCCGCAGCGCGGTGCTTGAAATTTTACAGCAGGATTATCTGCGCACAGCGCGGGCAAAGGGAATCGGTCATTTCCTGGTCATCAATAAACATGCGCTGCGCAACGCTTTAGTTCCGATCGTGACAGTCATTGGAATGGAGATACCGGTACTGTTTGGCGGATCGATCATCGTGGAGCAGGTCTTTTCCTGGCCGGGTCTTGGACTTATGACAATGAGTGCGATCACAAACCGTGATTATCCGGTCATCATGGGCGTCTGTCTGCTCTCGGCGATCGTGGTACTGCTCGGCAATCTTCTGACGGATATTTTATATGCGGTGGTAGATCCGACGATAAAACTTCAGTAAAGAGGTTGAACTTATATGAGAAAAAAGAAAAAAGTTAATGCAAATGAAACATACATGCAGACTGTGATGCGGCGTTTCCGCGCACATCATCTTGCAAAGATCAGCCTTGTGATACTGGTGGTTGTCGGTCTGGCTGCTCTGTTTGCGCCGGTTGTTGCGCCTTATGATCCGGATGCGATCGTCGGAACTTTCAGCGGTGCACCGTGTAAGGAATTTATCCTTGGAACGGATCAGATCGGCAGGGATGTGTTCAGCAGACTTTTATACGCAACCAGAATTTCTCTGCTTGTAGGAATCCTTGCAACAGTGATCTCCACGGTAATCGGAGTGGTACTCGGTCTGATCGCTGGATATTTTGGCGGTGTGGCGGATATGCTCCTGATGCGTTTTACGGATATGGTGATGTCATTTCCTTATATCCTTCTTGTGCTCGTTGCGGCGGCAATCTTTAAACCGGGTTTGTGGAGCATTATCCTGATCCTTGGATTTGTAGACTGGCCGGGTGTGGCGAGACTGGTGCGTGGAAATGTTTTAAGTCTGCGTGAAACAAATTTTGTCAAGGGAAATGTGGTGGCAGGGATGCCGCTTCGTCATATCTTATTTTCAGAAATTTTACCAAACACAGTTGCACCGATCCTCGTATATGCAACATCTGTTATGGCGATCTCCATGCTGGATGAGGCGGCTT
>ENA-OPXQ01001887-OPXQ01001887.1-human-gut-metagenome-genome-assembly--contig:-NODE-1887-length-10497-cov-2.026719_pt1 | contig 10497 bp, 8 predicted proteins | sample MGYA00241769_ERZ502042 | MGnify/ENA primary metagenome ERZ502042 (study PRJEB25962, sample SAMEA2041934) | human gut metagenome | biome: human gut; feature: human-associated habitat; material: faeces...
ATCTTCAATCTTGATGCTTACGATCACGGTAAGACCTTCACGGATATCATCACCGGAAAGTGTCTCGGTGTCCTTGATCAGTTTATTCAGTCTCGCATAAGAATTAAAAGTCTTTGTCAGTGCATTTTTAAAACCAGTCAGATGAGTTCCGCCTTCCGGAGTCGTGATGTTATTTACAAAACTGTAGGAACCTTCGGTGTATCCATCGTTGTGCTGCATGGCAACTTCCACATAAATATTATCCTTCATTCCTTCACAGTAAATAATATCCGGGTAAAGCGGTGTCTTGCCTTTATTCAGGTAAGTCACAAACTCCTTGATACCGCCCTCATAATGGAACATCTTTTCGATTGGTTCTTCCGGACGGTCATCTCTTAAAACAATCTTGATATTTTTTGTAAGAAATGCCATCTCACGAAGTCTCTGTTTAAGCACATTAAAATCAAAAACTGTTTCTTCAAAAATTTCGCTGTCCGGCAGGAATGTAACCGTTGTACCTGTTTTCTTTGGATCACATTCTCCGATCACTTTTAATTTATATACTACTTTTCCTCTTTCATATCGCTGACGATAAATTTTACCTTCATGGTAAATCGTAACTTCAAGATGTGTAGAAAGTGCATTTACAACAGACGCACCTACACCATGCAGACCACCGGAAACTTTGTATCCGCCACCGCCGAATTTTCCGCCGGCATGCAGGATCGTAAACACGACTTCTACCGCCGGAATACCTGCTTTGTGGTTGATTCCGACCGGAATGCCACGTCCATTGTCAATGACTGTTACGGAATTATCTTTATTTATCGTTACCTGGATGGTATCACAATACCCCGCAAGAGCTTCATCAACTGCATTATCTACAATCTCATAAACCAGATGATGAAGACCTCTGGACGATGTACTGCCGATATACATACCCGGTCTCTTTCGTACAGCCTCAAGACCTTCCAATATCTGAATCTGATCTGCACCGTATTCTGCATTGCTCTCTGTGCCCATAGTAACCTCCTGTCTTTTCTTTTCATCCTTCGCAAACAACACCGTCTGCAACATGAAAAACTTTGTTCAACTGAAACTTGTTTTCTATAAAATCATCAATCCCCGTACAGGTGATCAACGTCTGTATATCATGTATACTGTCTAATAAATACTGCTGCCTGCTGCTGTCCAGTTCGGAAAGTACATCATCCAGAAGCAGTACCGGCGTATCTTTGATCGCTCTTTTTACCAGTTCGATCTCCGCAAGTTTCAGCGAAAGTGCAGCCGTTCTCTGCTGCCCCTGCGATCCAAATCTGCGGATATCTACACCCTTTACTTCAAAAAGCAGATCGTCCCTGTGAGGACCTGTCATGCTCATTTTCACCTTCAGATCCCGTTTCCTGGAAGTCTGAAGTTTTCTTTCGAATTCGTCCGCAGAAACATTTTTCTCATAACGGACCATCAGCTCTTCTCTGCCGCCCGTCAGATTTCTATGTATCTCTGCTACAATCACGCCAAGCTCTTTGACAAACCGCTCCCTTGATTCGATCAGCTTTTTTCCATATTTTACCAGCTGCATATCCCATATATCCAGCATCTCCTCGTACTCGGGATGGAAAAACAGCTCCTTTAAGAGCTTATTTCTCTGTATCACCACCCGGTTGTACTGCACCAGCGAATGGACGTAGAGCCGGTTTAACTGGCATAATTCCAGATCAATAAAACGGCGCCGATCCGCCGGTCCGTTCTTAATGAGATTCAGATCTTCCGGCGAAAAAAACACCACGTTAACAATGCCGAAAAGCTCGCTCGCCCGCCGGATCGGAATCCCGTTGACCGCCACGCCCTTCGTCTTATTTTTCTTTAGATGCATGTCAATCCGGTACGGCACATCGTCCTTGCGAAGCTGCATCTTGATGTGGGACTCGTCCTCTCCGAATTCGATGATCTCCCTGTCCTTGCTGCCGCGGTGGGACTTGGTCGTCGCACACACGTAGACCGCTTCAAGGATATTGGTTTTACCCTGCGCGTTGTCCCCGTAGAGAACATTCGTCCCCGGATCAAAATCCATATGTAATTCCCCGTAATTGCGGTAATTTTTGAGTTCGATCGATTCGATAAACATGAAACCATCCTTTATTTGGTGATTGTTACGGTCTCTCCGTCATACTCGACTTTGTCCCCGTCGTAAAGCTTTTTGCCGCGCTGCATCTCCACCGCGCCATTGACCTTCACAAGCCCGTCCTGAATCGCAAATTTAGCATCCACGCCGGACTCTACCAGACCAGCTGCCTTAAGCGCCTGACCCAGTTTTATAAATTCATCTCTCAGTTTTATCTCCATCTTATTTCAGATCCTTTCTGTCACTGTCTGCCTGCACCTGCCATGTCTAAAAATGGCAGGTTAGATCGCTGCCGCATTGAAATTGACCGGCAGGATCAGATAAATGTAAGTCTCCTCCTCGTCCCGGATAAAGCACGGGGATTTCGGATTCATCATGTACAGAGTCACATCCTCATCATCGATGATTCGCAGCGCATCACCCAAAAACTTCGGGTTGAAGCCGATCATCAGGTCTTTTCCAAACTTGGTAATCGCCAGACGTGCATCCATCGTACCGAAGGCGGAATGCATCTTTAACTCCATTTCTTCATCGGTAAAGTTTAAGATCAAAGGTTTCTTATCATTTTCACGGACGAGAATGCTCGCACGGTCGATCGCATCCATGAAATCACGGCGGTTCAAGGTAACTTTCGTCTCATAATCGGAGGAAAGCATCTGATTGATCCGGAAATACTCGCCCTCAATCAGGCGGGATAACACGATCGTGTCGTCAAATTCAAACATGATGTGGTTGGTGCTGAAGAAAATCTGTACCTCAGAGTCGTTGTCACCGTTTAAGATCTTGCTGATCTCACCTAAAGTCTTGCCAGGAACGATGACTTTTATATCACTGTACTGTTCTTTTAATGCAACTTTGCGGATCGACATGCGGTGTCCGTCGAGGGAAACGAGCTTAAGTTCATTGCCGGTGACCTCCATCAGCTCACCGGTCATCATCTTGTTGCTGTCGTTCGGCGAGATCGAGAAGATCGTCTGGCGGATGATCTCTTTTAAGGTAAACTGGGAAAGTGTGATGAATTTATCCCGCTCAATGTGGGGAATATAGGAAAATTCATCGCCGTCCTTGCCCTGAATCTGGAAAATAGCCTTGTCACAGGTGATCGTCGTGTTGTATTTTTCATCCGATTCGATCGTGATCGTAGAATTTTCGCCGGAGAGCTTGCGGATAATATTGGAAAAAAGCTTGGCATCAAGAGCGATTTTTCCACGTTCCAGGATCGTTCCTTCGACCTTCGTCTCAATTCCCAGCTCCATATCGTTGCCGGTCAGTTTGATCTCATCCGAAACAGCATCGATCAGGATGCATTCGAGAATCGGCATAGTGGTTTTGGAAGGAACGGCCTTCAGAACAATGTTGATGCCGTTCATTAAATGATCTTTTTCAAATGAAAGCTTCATGTTTGTTGATAACTCCTTTGCTAAAAATAACGTGGAACGGAAAGAAAAGATATATATAAATTCCGTCGCAATCGTAGTAGGGGCTGTGAATATGTGGAATTCTCCGGACAGCCCTGAAAATACAGGGGTTCAGACTCCTTTTGAATGGTTAAAAAGGCTGTGCAAAACTGTCCGGAACCGGCTGGATAACTTTTGAATTATCCACAGCCCTGAAATGGAGCAAAATGTGGGAAAAGTTATCCACAGGTTTTCAACCACTTTTCCACGCGAAATTGTGGAAGAAACCTACTGTGGGCTGATCTTTTTCATTAAGATTTCCACTGTGTTGCGAAGCGATTCGTTTTTCTCCATATCGGCAGCGATCTTGTCGTGACCGTGGATGATCGTCGTGTGATCCCGACCGCCTAAATATTTGCCGATATTCTGCAGGGAAGTTCCGAGCATCGAACGGCAGATATACATCACGATCTGGCGCGGGAATACGATCTCCTTGTTGCGCTTCTGGGAGGAGATGTCAAGCGGAGTGATACCGAAATGATCAGCAACGACCTGGATGATCAGCTCCGGGGTCACTTCTTTCTCCGCGTTCGGGGAAATGAGATCCTTGAGCGCTTCCTCCGCCAGCTCCGTCGTGATCTCCTTGTTATTTAACTTGGAAAGGGCGACGATCTTGGTGAGGGCGCCCTCGAGCTCACGGATGTTGGACTTGACGTTGGTGGCGATGTACTTGATCACTTCATTATCTATATTGTAGCCCTCGAGTTCCTCTTTTTTGCGGAGGATCGCCATACGGGTTTCATAATCCGGCGACTGGATATCGACGGTCAAGCCCCATTCGAAACGGGAACGAAGCCGTTCTTCCAGCGTCTCGATCTCTTTCGGCGGCTTATCTGAGGAGATAATGATCTGTTTTTTCGCTTCATAGAGTGCGTTGAAGGTATGGAAAAATTCTTCCTGTGTCGATTCCTTACCGATAATAAACTGGATATCATCGATGAGGAGGACGTCGTTGTTTCTGTATTTTTCACGGAACTCCGTGGTGGAAATATTGTTTTTGTTCCGGATCGCATCGATCAGTTCGTTCGTAAACTTCTCACTTGTAACGTAGAGAACCTTCGCTTTTGGATTGTTTTTTAAGATAAAATGTCCGATCGAGTGCATAAGATGCGTTTTTCCCAGACCTACACCCCCGTAAATGAAGAGAGGGTTGTAGATCTCACCCGGAGATTCTGCTACGGCGAGGGAAGCGGCGTGCGCTAAGTTATTGTTCGCGCCGACGACGAAGGTGTCGAATGTGTAGCGCGGATTTAAGTTCGCATCCTGGATGAGCTGGCGGCTGACCTCGGACGGGCGGTTGATCAGATGGCTTTTGTCCGTCTCTTTTTGCGGCTCATCGACCTGTTCGATGGTGACAAAATCGACCTCACACTCGATTCCGGTTAGTTCTTCGATGGTAATCTGGATCAAAAGTCCGTATTTTTTTTTGATATAGCCGAGAAACTGCACATCCGGAACCAGGATCTGAAGGGTGCCGTCTTTCATGGAATAAGGCTGCGTCGGAAGCAGCCATGTTTTGAAAGAAACGTCCGTCAGTTCGTGTTCTTCTTTAATATGGAGGAGAATTTCATCCCATTTTTCCTTAATTTTCTCTATCATACTGTGTCTCCTAAACGTAAAAAGCAGCCAAAACTGCAAAATAACCCAATCTAAGTTCTATTCTACATGATTTGTCCACATTTTTCAATAAAAACCCGCAATGTGAATAAGTGAAATTCAGTTATCCACGTGGAAAAAACGCCGAAAAATAAGGCTTTTTGGTGAATGGGTGTGAACAATCAGAAGCTTATCCAGATCGTATTCCACGGCTTTTCCACAAGTTATCCCCAAAATGTGGATAACTGGAGGATAAGCTGTGAATAGGTGGCGGGAATACTGATAAAATAAGGATTTTTTTATCCACAAAATGGAAATGCCCCGGTGTGTATACTGTATACAATAAGGTGCCGCGACAGCAATCGACGATCGATCTGTGGGGACGCAGGATCGAAATGGTGGAAAAACCACAGAAATTCATTGTTCTATGGGGATTAAAAAGATCAAAATAGTGGTTGACGAATGCGGAATTCTTCTATATAATGGAGAAGATGTTTAATTACAATAGTCTAACTATGTTGAGAAGAATGCGGATTTCGGCGTGAGCCGGAGGAAGCGTGGATTTCTCTTACTATATTATGGATGAGGAGGTGTATGCAGACATGAAGATGACATTTCAGCCGAAGAAAAGACAGAGAGCAAAAGTTCATGGATTCCGTGCGAGAATGAGCAGCGCAGGTGGAAGAAAAGTTCTGGCTGCCAGAAGAGCAAAAGGTAGAGCAAAATTATCTGCTTAATGAACGAGGCCGCAATCGAGTTATAGATTGTGGCCTTTCTTAATATTCATAGAAAAAGTTCTATGAAATTAAGAAAAGCTCTGCGATGCACACTCGGTGCAGGGGAAAATGATTGCTAATGCAATCGCACCTCGGTGCGTGAATCCGGCGAGCCGGATTTTATTTTATTCATAGGAAATTGCGTCCTATGAATAAAAAACGCTCCGCGAGGATGCGCACTTGCGCGAAGCAGAAACATGTCGCAAGCGACCGCGCTCGGCGCGAGAATGTGCCAGGGCACATTCTTTTTTATATTATTTATCATTGGTGATTTTAATGAAGCGTTTTAATTCAATTAAGAAGAACAGCGAATTTCAAAAGGTTTACAAGACAGGGAAATCCTATGCCAATAAGCTTCTGGTTATGTACGTGAAGCGGGTGGATGACGGGAAGGAGCCTCGGATCGGTATCTCCGTCAGCAAAAAGGTTGGAAACAGCGTGGTCCGCCATCACGTGACAAGGTTGGTACGGGAGAGCTATCGGTTAAATAAGGACAGAGTCAGACTCGGATTAGACATCGTAGTCGTTGCCAGACCGGCAGCGAAAGAAGCAGACTTCAAAAAAATTGAGAGTGCATACCTGCACTTATGCGGACTGCATAACATTCTGGAGAATCGAAGTGAGAATATTGATTAAGAAGATCTTGATAAAGATGATTCGGGGATATCAGCTCTATATTTCCCCTATGACAGGACCTCACTGCAAGTACACGCCGACGTGCTCGGAGTACGCCATCCAAGCACTTAAAAAGTACGGCGCTGTAAAAGGTATGATTTTGGCATGTAAGCGGATTCTTCGCTGTAATCCATTTGCAGAAGGCGGTTATGATCCAGTTCCGTAAAGGATGAGGAGGTAGTTCATTGGACGTTAGCGTTTTAGTTGCGACAAAGGCAGGTTCGATCATGGGACCGATCGCCAGCGTGTTTGGTTATATCATGGACTTTTTATTCCGGATTACCAGCAGCATGGGGATCATGAATATCGGTCTGTGTATCATCCTGTTTACCATTATCACAAAGTTACTGTTATTTCCTCTGACGATCAAACAGCAGGAATCGTCAAAACTTATGTCGCTTATGAACCCTGAAATCAAGGCGGTTCAGAATAGGTATAAGGGAAAAACCGATCAGGCATCGATGGCTAAACAACAGGTCGAGATGCAGGCAGTCTATGAGAAATATGGCTCGAATCCGATGGCAGGATGTCTGCCGATGGCGATTCAGCTTCCGATTATCTTCGCTTTGTACCGGGTTATCTACAACATTCCGGCATACGTACCGTCAGTACGTGTCTTTTTTGACAACGTAGCGAACCCGCTGATGGGGCAGCCGGATTACATCAACAAGATTTCCGAGCTGGCAAGCGGTGTCGGCATGGCGGTGGACAAGGTAGACTACACCGTGGCAAACAAAGTCGTAGATATGTTATATAAGTTGACACCGGCTGGATGGGATACGCTGGAAAGTTTATTCCCGCAGATCTCTTCGACGATCGCAGAAAATGCGAGCAAGATTGAGCAGATGAACTATTTCTTCGGCATCAATCTGGCAACTCCGCCGTTTACCGGTTTTAACCATATCACGATCGCATGGATCATCCCGATCCTCGCAGGTCTGACCCAGTGGATCTCCACCAAGCTGATTTCCAATTTACAGCAGGTGGATCAGGACGCGCCGGGCGCGAGCATGATGAACAGCATGATGATCACGATGCCGCTGATGTCCGTATTCTTCTGTTTCTCCCTGCCGTCCGCGATCGGTATCTACTGGGTCGTTCAGGGTGCATTCCAGCTCGTTCAGCAGCTGATCGTAAATGCACATATGAACAAGATCGATGTCGATGATCTGATCCGCCGCAACGTGGAGAAGATGAACAAGAAGAGAGCGAGAAAAGGTCTGCCGCCGGCCAATGTCAGCGAGAAGGCAAGCGTGAATTTAAAGGCGCTGCAGGCACGCGAGGATGCGGAAAGCAAGGCGAAAGAGGACAAGATCTCCCGCAATAAAAAGCAGATGGAGGCGTCTGAAGCATTTTACAATTCCGATCCGAAGCCGGGCAGTCTGGCTTCCAAGGCAAAGATGGTGCAGAAGTACAACGATAAGCACGCGAAAAAATAGAAGGAGGGCGCAGGATGGATATGATTACGGTTACCGCTAAGACAGTCGATGAGGCAGTAACAAAGGCACTGATTGAACTGGAAACCACCAGTGATAAATTAGAGTACGAAGTGGTCGAAAAAGGAAGCGCCGGATTTCTGGGGATCGGCGCGAAACCGGCGATCATCCGTGCTAAGAAAAAAGAGACGCTCGAGGATCGTGCGATCGATTTTTTAAGCCAGGTATTTGATGCGATGAACTTAGATGTGAAGATCGCAGCGGCTTTCAATGAGGAAGAGGGCGAGATGAACATCGATCTCTCCGGTGAGGATATGGGTATTTTGATCGGTAAGAGAGGTCAGACCCTGGATTCTCTCCAGTATCTGGTCAGCCTGGTTGTCAACAAGAAGAGCGAGAATTACGTCCGCGTGAAGCTCGATACCGAGAATTACCGCGAGAGACGGAAAGAGACGCTTGAGACACTGGCAAAGAACATTGCTTACAAGGTAAAGAGAACGAAACGTTCCGTATCTTTGGAGCCGATGAACCCGTATGAGAGACGGATCATTCATGCAGCGCTGCAGAATGACAAGTATGTCACCACCCGTAGCGAGGGCGAGGATCCGTTCCGGCATGTGATTATTTCGCTGAAGCGTGAGGGCAGACGCGAGAGAAGTGACGGGTATGGGAGATATGAGAAGTAAATAAGTGTGACGAAGAAGGTCTGGAGGTATCTAGACCTTCTTTTTTGTGGGGGATCGAGCGCGAGAGGTTTATCGTGAAAACATGAAAAAAGAAATAAATATTAGACTAGATTTGTAAATAAAGATGGGAAAATGCTCCCATATGGTATAGAATAAGAAGATAAAAAACAAGGAAGGATTTATATATATATGGTATATACAGATACAATCGCCGCGATCGCGACGGCGCTTTCGAGTTCGGGGATTGGGATTATCCGAATTAGCGGTTCGGACGCTGTGGCGGTGGCGGAGCGGATGTTTGAACCGGCGGTGGCGGGGAAGAGGCTTTCAGAGCAGAAAACGTATACGATTCATTATGGATATATTCGGGATGGAGAGGAACGGATCGATGAAGTGCTGCTTCTTTTGATGCGCGGTCCGCACAGTTATACGGCGGAGGACACGGTAGAGATTGACTGTCACGGAGGCGTGCTGGTGATGAAGCGGATTCTGGAGCTGGCGGTAAAATGTGGGGCGCGGCTGGCGGAACCAGGCGAATTTACGAAGCGGGCGTTTTTAAATGGCAGAATTGATCTTTCGCAGGCGGAAGCCGTGATCGATGTGATCCAGTCGAAAAATGAGTATGCGCTGCAGTCTTCGGTCAGCCAGTTGAGCGGTTCAATGTCGCGGAAAGTGCGGGAACTCCGCGAAAAACTAATCTATGATATTGCCTTTATTGAGTCCGCACTTGATGATCCGGAGCATATTTCTCTGGACGGATACCCGGAGCGGCTGGCCGTGGTTGTTGCGGAGCAGAAAAAGCAGGTTGAAAAGCTCCTGGCATCTGCGGATGAGGGTAAGATGATCCAGGAGGGCATCAAGACAGTTATTCTTGGAAAGCCGAATGCCGGAAAATCGTCCCTGATGAATGTACTGCTGGGAGAGGATCGCGCGATTGTGACGGAGATCGCCGGTACGACACGCGATACGCTGGAGGAAAATATCCGTCTGCGCGGGCTTAGCTTAAATTTGATCGATACGGCGGGCATCCGGGAAACGGAGGATATCGTTGAAAAGATTGGCGTGGAACGAGCGAGAAAGATTGCGGATGAGGCAGATTTGATCTTGTATGTGGTCGATGGATCAAGGGAGCTGGATGAAAATGACCGCCAGATCCTCGATTTGATCCGGGGACGGAAGGTGATCGTCCTCTTAAATAAGACAGATCTGGAACCGGTTCTCACAGAAGAAGCGCTTCGCGAAGCGTGCGGGCAGGAAGTGATCCCGGTATCGGCGAAGGAACAGCAGGGAATTGATCGATTGGAGGAAAAAATTCAGACGATGTTCTTGCAGGGAAACCTGAATTTCAACGATCAGGTCATGCTGACAAACGTCCGTCACAAGACGGCGATGGAGCAGGCGCTGAAAAGCCTGCGTCTGGTCGAGACAAGCATCGACAATGCGATGCCGGAGGATTTTTTCTCGATTGATCTGATGGATGCCTATGAACATCTTGGAACGATCCTTGGGGAATCACTGGAAGAGGATCTGGTGAATGAGATTTTCAGCCATTTTTGTATGGGGAAATAGATCAATTTTTTTGCAAGGTTTCTTTCCTTGTGGTATGATAGGGTGGATCTGAAAACAAGAAAGAATATAAGGCGTTTGATCAAATTGAAATGTGCAGCTGCAGTAAAATCGGCTGCGAATCATACGGCGCATGAGCCGCAGTGTTTATCTCAGTCGAGAAGACTCCCACCTCTTCAGGTGGTGAGTAATAGCAAATTT
>ENA-OPXQ01001888-OPXQ01001888.1-human-gut-metagenome-genome-assembly--contig:-NODE-1888-length-10495-cov-1.885536_pt1 | contig 10495 bp, 9 predicted proteins | sample MGYA00241769_ERZ502042 | MGnify/ENA primary metagenome ERZ502042 (study PRJEB25962, sample SAMEA2041934) | human gut metagenome | biome: human gut; feature: human-associated habitat; material: faeces...
CTACAACAAAAAAAGTTTCTAATACAAAGAAGAATAGCAGTAAACAGACATCTTCATCTTCTTATGTGTGGATTCCACGCACAGGAAGTAAATATCATTCTCGTTCTTCATGCAGTAATATGAGAAGTCCGAGCAAGGTGAAGAAATCGGAAGCCATTAGCAGAGGGTATACACCTTGCAGTAAATGTTATTAAGATATTTTATAAAAGGAATACCATCATAACATAAAAATCTGACGGTATTCCTTTTATTTAAAAGAACATAGTATTAATCAAGTAATTGTCGATGTTCCCTTCTGGGTCATCGGCATCTTTTAAATAATCAATATTACAAAATGTAGCTTGATTGCAAGGGAAGTTAGAAAACACATAGACAGTACTGTTTGTACGCAATAATCGTGAGCGACCAACAGCCTGTTCTAATTCAGACGAAATTAGATATAGTTGAATTTTTTGTAAAATCTTATTTTTGTAAGACATCATTATAAAATCATATCCCTTATAGCTAACTTGTCTATTTTTATATGAATTTTTGCTTTTTTCCGATATGCCAACAGAATAAGCAATCAATTCATAAAGATATGTAGGAAAATGGGGTGTTCCAATAATTATCCCATTTTTCCCAGATAAATAATCAGTACCCGTAAGATTTCCAAAATGGAGTGTATACCCTAAGGGAAGTGCTTCTTCATATCTTTTAAAAGTAATGCCATAAACTACGTTATTTGTGTGAGATATAATTTTCTCAAATAGCATAGAAAGTGTTGGATAATCGGAGTTCTCATCCAATACAATGTTTTTAATTGCAGTTCTACTCATAGAGTATGCAGGATATTGAATTAAATTTCCAGTATAAGCAGCTTGCTTAACTTCATGATAAATAATATTTCTTGTAGGAAAGAAAATCTCATAAATTGTTTGGTCTAATGTCGCAGATAATATAATCATCTTGCATTTGGGAAGTTTGATAGGAGGAAGATATTTAATACAATCATCCAACTTCATATAACATCCGGCTTTTAGAAATTCAGCAATATTATCATTTGTTTTACATCTTTTTATTATACGAGTATCAATTTCGTTAGGAATATAATCACGATTAATACAACATTTCTTTTCTTTTAATGCCAATAAGTCTTGAATCATTTCTCTTTTTGCGTATGATAGATAATTTTTTTCCAGAATTTTTTTGAGAGTAGAAATTTTAATTGACCCAACCCGTACAAGAATACTATTATATAAAATATCTTCATCTATTAATACTTCAAAATTTTTTAATACTCGATTAGGGAGTGTTAAAAAACGGGCATGGGTCATAATAACGTATTTTGAAGAATGAGCTAATGCTGTCTCTGGATGGAGATAATTCATAAATATGGAATTATCTTTTGAATTATGAGCATATGTTTTTATGCTTTCTAAGGCATCATTAATGAATCCCATACTATAGTTCTTTTCAATAGTTTGACGAAGTTCTGGTGGTAAAGGTAAATCCTCAAAAGAGGGAATTTCAAGTACTTTATCTCGACCAATTTTTTGTACGAGTTCGCTCTTTAGATTGTTTGTAGGTACTGCAATCAAAAATGGCTTTTTGCGGGGTCTTGATTTTATTAACTTAACATAGATTGTCGTTTTGCCTATTCCGGTTTGCCCCGGAATTAAATGTATATTTGTGGTATTTTTTTGAGTGCAGCATTTAGTTCAGAAGATACCTGTGCTACGCTTTCATCTACAGAAATAAAGCTTTGTTTATTGAAATATGTAATTTGTTTTCTTCCACACAATGTTTCTAATAAATTTGTTTTATGATTACAGGTATCCTTATATTTACAATCGTTACATCCAGTGGGATTATAATTTTGTCTTTTCATATAATTAAAATAGCCTTTCCATTTGGATATATCGGTATCAGGATAATACTTGTTCAACGTATCAAAGAATTTCTTTTGGTATCCAGTTAAAAAGCGAATATTTGTAGCTAATGAAAATCGTGTATTGTGGTCCAGTGGTTCCCCATTAATAAAATCTCTCCATAGTCTACAGCAATTACAAATTTTATCATTGGATACTTTTTTCATTATAGTAATGGCTGATTTTTTGCGTATACGCTGTGAAGAAGACTCTTTTTTTACTGCTTCTTCTTGTAATTCATAAAATATGATTTTTGAAGAAGTATTTGGAATGTATAATTCATATTTAATATTGCTTCCTATTTTTTCTTCATTTGTATTAGGGTCTGTTGAAATACACCCTCTTTGAGTATTGTATTCGTAAATATCAAAATGATTGTTATGTATATTAAGTTTATAATTACGAGCAAATAATTTTAAGTTTCTGGAAAAATTCCTTGAATCATGTATATAAAGGAACTTTTCAAATTCTTGTATTAAATTATACACATTGAATGTATTTTCTCCAGTTTCTTCTATGACTTCGTGAAATTCTATTAATCCTTTTCCACCGTAAAATAATCTAGCAGTTTCAAAACAGTGTTTATCTGCTTCCGGAAACATCTTTTTCAACATTTTTAAAATCATATCGGCTAACCATTTTTCTGTAATTGGAACGATATGACATAAGATAATTCTATATTTTGGGTGTTCTGGAGTAGAACTAAACGTATGATAAGAAAATACAATCGGCAAATGATAGTCTGCAAATTTTCTTTTAATTTTTTCATAGTCTGGTTCTTCATCAAAATCTATACCAAATAATTGGCATTGCTCAAAATTTTCTTGTTTACTTGCCATTCCTTTAAAGGTTGCAGGGAGAAAAGCTTGACCTTGTTCGCCTACGCAATCTGCGATAGTTTTTATATCATAATAATTTTCTTCTTGTGGTAAACGCATTCTCATTTTTTTTGCATCACTGTCTGTTGGCTTGCTTGTATAGCAGTACTTATCAACTGTTGCTTTAATTTTCATTTTTCTTGCCTTCTTTCTTTTTAATATTTAAAAAGTGTTATAGATTTAATTATTTTTTATTAGAAATGGGAGAAAAGGCTTGTTTTATGTATTTTTTCAACATGGGAAAAGGATGTAGATGGTTATACGGGGCTCTTGTATAACCATCTACATCACAACAATTAATAGAATTTATGGATGTAATGGGAATTGTAATTTGCGGATTCTAATTTTTATTTTTATATTTTCTTTGGAGTATGGGCGATTTTCCCATATTGTAGAAAAAAATTAGACAGAATAAATTTTATGTGATTTAATAAAAGGGGAGGCATAAAAATGACATTTACAGAATGGATAAATACACAAGAGGATATATGTAGTAAACTAAGAGAGCAAGGATACGAAGAAAAGAATGACATTCGTAAATTTTTTAATGATAGAATTAGATGTATTTTAAACACACGTGATATACCTCTCAAAAATTTGTCACCTAAAAGAAGTTACGAACGAATATTTCAAATTAATAGGGATAACGAGAGAAAATGGTTTTTTCCAGAACTATTCAAAGAAGACGATGAAGAAGATAATACAGAAGCAGAAGAGAAAGAAAAAAATTGAACAAAAAGTGAAACACATTGAAAAATATAGATACATATAGCCTAAAAAAGAGATTTTAAGGAAATCTTTAAGAAAATTTTTCTGGAAAATGGAATAAAATAAGAGGAGGAGACAGCCATGGGTGTTGTAATCGGAAGAATGGACGGGCAGGTTGAAAAGATATTTTTGGGTAACAATTTAACAAGAAGTACAAAAAATTATGCTAAAATCTTGAAAGATGAGAGCTTGTCAGAAGAGGAAAAACAGCGTATTCTAGCAGCAGAGAAGAAAAAACAGGAAGAGGATATCATTTTATGAAGATTTCAGTAGCAATGGCATATTATAATGGCGGTACATATATAGAAGAACAGATGGACTCTATCTTATCACAGCTTGGAAATCAGGATGAGGTGATTGTATCTGTAGATGGGGCGAGTGATGGTTCAGAGCCCATTCTATTGAATATGGAAAAAAAGGATTGCCGAATTCAAGTTATAAAGGGTCCAGGTAAAGGAGTAGTGAAGAATTTTGAAAATGCGATTCGGCATTGTACAGGGGATATTATTTATTTATCCGATCAGGATGATATATGGAAGCCCGATAAGGTGAAAAAGGTGAATGCAGCCTTTGATAATTTAGAAGTAAAAGCAATTCTTCATGATGCAGAGATTACAGATGAGAATGGAAAGGCAACAGGAGCAGAAAGTCTTTTTGCTTTAAGGAAAAGTAAGCCAGGTATTTTAAAAAATCTTATCAAAAACAGTTACGTTGGGTGTTGTATGGCATTTCGAAAAGAGCTTATTCCAGTTATTTGCCCGATTCCTAAAGAAATGTATATGCATGACTACTGGATTGGAACAGCGGCAGATTATATGGGACAGGTTTGCTTTTTAAAAGACAAGCTCATTGGATATCGTAGGCATTCTTCTAATGTGACACAGATGACACATGGAAGTATTGACTTTATGGTAAAAAAGAGGATTGATATTATACGTTGCCTTGGTTTATTGAAAAAGCGTGTAAGGGAAATAGGATAATAAATATTAGAGATAAAAACAGTAAAAAGCAAGGAGAAAAGGCAGGTAAATAAATATATGAACATAAAAGAAGAGGGAAAGAAGATATGGCAGATAAGAAAGAAAATAAATAGAAAACATATTATTATTCTTTCTTTTTTCATGCCATTAATCGTTATGATTGGCTGCTGTATTGCATTTGGAGTACAGCCATTTGGAGATAATTCACTTTTAATTATTGATGGGTTGCATCAGTATATGCCATTTTATTCTATTTTATATGATAAATTAAAAAGTGGAGGAAGTCTTTTCTATAGTTTCCGTGCTGGACTTGGAATTAATTTTTTATCATTATATGCGTACTATTTATCCAGCCCTTTGAACCTTTTAATTTTATTTTTTAAAAAGAGTCAGTTAAATATGGCAGTTAGTTTGATTATTGTGTTAAAGGTTGCAATCAGCGGACTGACAGCAGGAATTTACTTTTCGTCAAAGAGCAAGAAACCAGGGCTCCCTGTTTTAATGATTTCTATGGCATATGCTTTATCGAGTTATATGGTTGGTTACTGTTGGAATGTTATGTGGCTTGATGCGATTATGATTTTTCCGATTGTCATGATGGGCTTAGAAGATCTGATAGATAGGAAAGATGGGAGATTATACTGCTTTGCCTTATTCTACGCTTTATATTGCAATTACTATATTGCTTTTATGATATGTATTTTTGTAGTAATCTGGTATATTTTATACTCATTTAAAAGTGTAAAGCAGTTCTTCTTCCGGGGAATAGCATTTACATTCTATTCATTTCTGGCAGCAGGAATGGCGGCGATTATGCTTATTCCGGCATATCTTGGAATTAAGCAAACAGCATCCGGGGAATCCATGAGTTTGCCAGAGCATAGCTTTTTAACGAACGCAGCAGATTTACTTAATCGGCAGTTTGCAATGTGGACACCAATCACTCATGATAACTTCGATGGAAATGTGAATCTTTATATTGGTATTTTTACAGTTTTAGCAGTGGTGCTGTATCTACTAAATAGTAAGATTAAAATTAGTGAAAAAATAAAAAAAGTATTGTTGATTGGATTTTTCTATTTAAGCTTCAGTGAGATGATTTTGAATTTTATCTGGCACGGATTCCATGATCAGTATGGAATACCAAATCGTTTTTCATTTTTATTTGGATTTGTGCTGCTGTATATGCTTTGGGAAGTCTTTGAAAACTTAGAGGGGACAAAAGGATGGCATATCGCCTTAGCCTGTATGGCAGGAGTCGGACTTTTAGTATATGCCAGAGCGAAAGGAACGAATCCACTTGATGATGAAGTCTATGGTGTGGCAGGAATGCTTTTTATCTTATATGGAATGTTATTATTCTTGTATACATTGTCTCGTAAGAGAAAAGGCTGGTATAAAAATGCTTTTTGCATAGTAGCACTTATTGAAATTGTAGCGACAGCATTTATGGGATTTAATGAAAATGGACAGATTGCTGTTCCGAAGTTTTTCTATGGTGTAAATGATATGGAAAAGGCGGTAGCTTCACTAGGAGATAAAACATTTTATAGAAGTGAACTTGCCAGCTCTCTGATTGTTGATGAAAATGCATTATATCCAATCAATGGTGTAGGGTTATTTGGTTCTACCGCTTCAGACAGCATGGTTAATCTGATGGACAATCTGGGATTTTATACAGGTTGTAATGAATATCTCTATAAAGGCGCGACTCCGGTAACGAATCTTCTTTTAAATGTAAAATATCTTTATTACCATCAGGAAGATACTCTGAATACGGACTTTGAATATGTAAAGAGGGAAGGCGCGTTTAATATTTATAAGAACCCGGCAAGAGAAATGTCAATGGGATATCTTATGAATCTTTCTGTAGAAGACTGGGATTCTGAAAGTGCTTATCCATTCCGTGTACAGAACAGTCTTGGAAAGCAGGCATTTGGTGTTTCGGAGCTATTTCATAATGTTGAGATTGCTGATCCGGCAACGAATGGCTGTACGGCATCGAAAACGAATGATGGAGAATATTATTTTGAATACAAAAGCACACAGGCAGATAATATGGTCTTTACGATTCCTGTCACAAAAACAATAGATGATTTGTATCTTTTTTATGATGGAACACAGGTAGAAAATGCACAGATTACAATAGATGGAACAAACGTAAAGTCTGGAGACTTAGATGGATATATGCTACCAATAGGAAAAGTATCTGCTGGATCTGAAGTAAAAGTAACTTTCCAGCTAAAGGGAGAGACAGAGACAGGATATGTGCGTCTTTCAGCAGCAGATTTTGACCAGAAGGAATACAATAACCTTAAAGAAGAAACAGCAGACAGAGCATTTATAGTCAGAGATTATTCAAGCAATTATATAGAAGGTAATGTAAATGCTAAAACAGACCAAACTTTATTTTTCTCAATCCCATATGATGAGGGATGGTACGTAGAGGTAGATGGAAAACCAGCAGATATGTGGGCGGTAGGAAATGCTTTTCTTGGAATAGATGTTTCTGCCGGCGAACATACCGTTTCGTTAAGTTATACGTCACCAGGAGCCTCTGCAGGATGGAAGATCAGTTCTTTAGCAATAGTAATCTTTTTGGGTAGCTGTTTTGTAAAATCTCGATATAAATCTGATATAAAAAAGAAAGAATAAAGATAGATTTTGGAAATGATTTTTAATAAAACATATGGTAGACTAGAGCGTGTTTGAAAATCGGAATGGTCGAAGCAGGAAGAGTCCAAGAGTATATATGGAGTAAAAGGAGGATTTATTATGTTTAAAAGAAAAATTATTACATTATCAGCAATAATGATAGCAGGTCTTATGACCTTTCAGGCAAATGTATCGGCAGATGCAGTAGAGGAGAAACCATATCTTTCCCTGGGGGCGGATTTAAGTACAGATCAGAAAAGTAAAGTCCTTGAACTTCTTGACGTAGATGAGAAAGCACTCGATCAGTATAATATAGTAACAGTGACGAATGCGGATGAACATAAATATCTTGATGATTATTTAGATTCTTCTGTGATTGGTACAAAGGCCTTATCCTCTGTTCTGGTTGAAAAAAGAGATAAGGGAGAAGGCATTGATGTTACAACGAAAAATATTACTTACTGTACAGCAGGTATGTATGAAAATGCGCTTACAACAGCAGGTGTGACAGATGCCACAGTAACTGTAGCAGGACCTTTTAATATTACAGGAACTGCTGCTTTAGTTGGTGCAATGAATGCGTATGAAGACATGACGGGTGAAGATATTTCCAGCGAGAGCAAAGATGCCGCAACGAATGAGCTGGTAGTTACCAGTGAGTTAGCCGATCAGCTTAATGATTCCGACAAAGCCGAACAGTTTTTAGCGTTAATTAAAGAAAAAGTTCTTTCAGATGATGTAAAATCAGAAAGTGACATCAATGATATTATTGATGAGTGCAGCAAAGACTTAGATATTACGGTAACAGATGATCAGAAAGCACAGATTGCAGAACTTATGCAAAAAATTAATAAGCTTGATTTAAATGTAAATGACTTAAAAGAACAGGCAAGTAAAATTTATGATAAATTGAGTGACATGGATATTGATACACAGGGAATCTTTGAGAAAATAAAGACGGCATTATCTTCTATTTTTGCAGCATTAAGTGGTTTATTTAATTAAGCGGAGATAGAAAATATTTGCAGCTATAAGAGGAAACTTCTATCGGCTTGTGTTATAGTGACATCCCATCACCTGTAGGATGCCGGGGCATTCTTGAATATATGCTCTGGAGTTAGAAGTCTTCTTGCTGGAAGAGGATAAGGTGAATTATAAAAAACTATAAATTTTTATAGCATATAGCAGAATTGCTCCTGGAATGCCAAGAACTGTACATACAGCGCCTGTAATCGGATTAATTCCAATTCCCGTGATGATGTCTCTTGCAGCGCAGAAAAAGTTAAAAAAGTAAATGAACGAAAGACCGGCGGCACCGCGTCCGATGATGGAAAAAAGTGCTGTGGGTCTTTTTTTTATGTATGCAATAAAATATCCTGCAAAACAGGCCGCGCAAAAAATAAGCAGAATTTTATTTTGAGATAGATTATCCTGGGATAATATATTCTGGATGGATGAATTATTAATAAATAAAGTGGAAAAATGAGTAGAAAAAGAAAAAAGAATAGGGTACATAAATTATCTCCTTAGCATGCAGCTTTGCCAGAAAGCATTTTTCAAATACGTTCTGGCATATTAGTTTTTATGAGTTTATGAAAAAGTAAGAGAAAATATGAAAAATATCTTTAAATAAATAATTTGTAATTTAAGTAAAATAAAGGTAGACAAAAATTGGAAAACGTGATATATTAATTTTGGAATGACTGTCATATATTTACATCAAATAAAACAATGGAGGGATGTGATATGGATTTTTCAGATATTCGCACAATCATTATAGGAGAAGCAGGAGAGTATGGTAAGCGGCTGGTGAGGTATTTGGAGATTCACCTTTCATCTGCAGTGCGTGTATATCATTTTACAACGGCAGAAGGCATGGTTTCTTTTAAAGAAGAGGCAGAGATTTATCTTTTAGATGAAAGATTTTTTAAAGAATTATCGGAAGAGAAACAGAAATTTTTAAAACAGAAGAAGCTGATTTTACTAACCTGGCGGGAGGAACAAGGCTCTTTTTGCAAATATGATAATCCCAAGAAGTTGTTAGATATGTTGTCTGATTTTACAGATTATAATTCGGATTTATCAGACTTGGCAGCAGAGTTAAAAGATACACCGACGAAGTTAACAATCGTGTATTCCCCTGTGTATGATGAATATCTTGAGCAGATAGCACGTTCTTTTATGTCATCGGGAGATATATATATGGGAGCGGAAGATCTGGGCTATAAAGGGATAGATTCTGAATACGAAGAAGGCGGGGATATGGGAGATTTATGCTATTACATTCATTTAAGGGAAGAGAATATTTTAGATATATTACAGGATATGCTTATTCCGAAAGAAGAAGTCCAGGTGTTACATTCTCCAGACTTGTATTTTTATTTGCGGGAATTGACGAAGGAGGATTATGCATGGTTTTTTGATAAGATTAAGAAAGAGAGTCCCTATAGGGAAGTATTCTGGGGAGCGGGAAATTGTTTTGTTGCCAATGTAGATATGCTACGCTTTTTTGATCAGATTATATTAATAGATTCGAGGAAGAATCCGAGGCAGGGTATTTTTTGTGACCGTTTGGAACGTGTATTGAATATTAATCAGGAAGACCCTCAAATATGGCAGAGGATATACAGGGAGGATATTTTAGATGGAACTGCCTGGAAAGAGAGAGCTGAGAGAACAGATTTTACACCAGATGGATGGAAGAACATCATATGTCAGCGATAAAGATGTATATCGCGAGATTGATAAGGCAATCTTACGTTCAAGTCATGGCGGATATGGGACACTTTCTGAGAAAGAAGAACTAAGAAGACAGATGTTTTATTCGATAAGAGGATTTGATGTTCTTGAAAAATATTTGGGTGACAGCAGTATAAGTGAGATTATGGTAATTGGAGCCTCGCGTATTTTTGTAGAGCAGAACGGAAAGATTAGAAGAATAGAAGAACACTTTTCAGAAGAGGGCGATGTATACCGCTTGATAGAGCAGATTGTGGCACCAACAAACCGAATGGTGAACGAGGCTTGTCCTATTGTGGACAGCAGACTTCCAGACGGTTCGAGGGTACATATTGTATTGCCGCCAGTATCACTGGAAGGGCCGGTTATCACAATTCGTAAGTTTCTAAAAGGAGGCATGACGATAGAGAAGCTTTTAGCATTTGAAGAGTTTCCAGAGAAACTTACAGGTATACTGTCCGCCTTGGTAAAGAGCAGATACAATATTCTTATTAGTGGAGCGACAAACTCAGGTAAATCCTCTCTTTTGAATGCACTTGCAGAATATATAGGGAAGAGGGAAAGA
>ENA-OPXQ01001894-OPXQ01001894.1-human-gut-metagenome-genome-assembly--contig:-NODE-1894-length-10475-cov-3.084645_pt1 | contig 10475 bp, 8 predicted proteins | sample MGYA00241769_ERZ502042 | MGnify/ENA primary metagenome ERZ502042 (study PRJEB25962, sample SAMEA2041934) | human gut metagenome | biome: human gut; feature: human-associated habitat; material: faeces...
CTACTACGGCTCGGAGTTCGGCATCGAGGGCAAAAAGGAGTGGGGCAGCGACTGGCCGCTGCGCCCCTGTCTGGAGCTCAATGACTACGCTGATGCAGAACGTACAAATCCTGTTACCAGTGTATACAAAGCGCTGGGGAAATGCAAGGCTGAATTGCCGGAAATGACCTACGGCGAGGTAAAGGAACTGCAGCTCACCACCCAGTGCTACGCCTTTGCCCGGGTGCTGGACGGCAAGGCCGTGGTGGCGGTGCTGAACAACGGCGATACCCCCGCACAGCTGGAGTTCCAGCTGCCGGTGGAAACCGCCAAGGTCACCGACCTGCTGGCAGACACCGTGGGTGCACAGGAGGTGCTGGTCTCTACTGAGTGGGACCGCATGAAGGTACAGCTGCCCTCCAATTACGCCACCCTGCTGCGGGTAGAATAAAGCAACGCCTGCGGCGTGACCGGCGCAAAAGCCTTTGCCCTTTGGAGATAGGTTTCCCCCTTCCGGGGGAAGCCTTTGTTCAGAAAGCTGAGATTGGAATAACCTTGCACATTTTGCCGCGTTTTGCTACAATAAGGAGAGAAAAGTCGTTTTACGGAAAGGAAGCCTGACCCCCTATGAATGCAGCACAGCGCAGAGAATGCATCCTGACCCGGCTGAACAGTGCCGGTGCCCCTTTAAGCGCCAGCACGCTGGCGGCAGAACTGGGGGTGTCGCGGCAGATCGTGGTAGGGGATGTGGCGCTGCTGCGCGCCGGTGGGGCGCAGATCGATGCCACCCCCCGGGGCTACCAGCTGCACCCGGCAGAAAAGGGCTATACCGGCATTCTGGCCTGTGTGCACCGCACGCAGGAGGAGATGCGCCGGGAGCTGTACACCGTGGTGGATCAGGGCGGCACGGTGGTGGATGTGGCAGTGGAAAACAGCCTGTACGGCGAGATCCGTGCCACCTTGAACCTGTGCAACCGGTACGACGTGGATAACTTTATCCGTCAGGCAGCCGATGCACCCGAGAGCCTTTTGAGCCGCATGACCGGCGGTGTGCACCTGCACACCCTGCGCTGCCCGGACAAGGACACCTTTGCCCGCATCCGCACGGCTTTGGAGCAGCAGGGGCTTTTGTACCGCAAGGAGTAACGCCGCTCCGCTTATACCCAGTATAAAAAGGGCTGCGGGGCTTGTCTATCCGCAAAACCGGAAAAATGTTGGAAAATCAACAAAAATGCAAAAGAGGTGGGTTTTCTGGATATCCGCATTGAAAAGACCGAGCGCGCCATCAAGCAGGCCTTTATGGAGCTGCGCCGCGAAAAGCCGGTGGAAAAGATCCGTGTCAAGGAGCTGTGCGACCGCGCCTGCATCAATAAATCCACATTCTACGCCCATTATCAGGATATCTATGCGCTGGCCAACGCCATGGAGGACGAGATGGTGCACGCGGTGGTGGAAAGCCTGCCCCGCCTGACCGCCAGCGATGTGAGCGAGCGCACCGAGTGGCTTGCGCGGGAGATGTTCCGCGCCTTCACCGCGCATCAGGCCGAGATCAGCGTGCTCTTCTCCGGCTCCCGGCAGGGGCTGTTCATCAACCGGGTGGAACAGGCCATGTGCCAGTGCATCGCCCAGACCGACCCCACCTTTGAGACGGACGTAGTGCGCAAGGTGGTGCTTTCCTTCTGCGTGCAGGGGTGCTACTACACCTTTACCACCTACTGCGGCCAGATGGACGAAAAGCGCCTTGTGACCCTGCTGGCCTCCATCGCCCGCGCCGCGCAGCGGATACGGATGTAACGGGGCTGGTTTTGCATGAGCTCCGCGCATAAACAGCGGAAAAATTAGTTTTATTTTCGGGATAGCGGAGCGTCTGCGGACGCTCCGCTATCCCATTTTTATAGGGGATGTGTGCTTTTGGCATAACCACCAAAAAATAAGACGAAAATTCGTCATCTGCACTTTTTTACCATATTTCTTAAGAAAGAGTTTACACTATGCCGGAAACGGTGGTATTATATAAAATAGTATGGTATGGGGTAAAATGCGCCTGCATACACCGGGAGGGTATGGGATGAAGGACAAGATCTCGCGCCGCAGCTTTCTGGCGGCGGCTGCGGTCTCGGCAGCGGCACCGAGGACGAGATCAACGGCGCAGTCACCTTTTTAAAGTGGTTCACCGAGCCGCAGAATAACATCGCTTTCGCGGTGGAGTCGGGCTATCTGCCGGTGACCACCGGGACACGGTGCTGGAACGCATCGCCGCAGGCCAGAGCGCGGAGGCAGCCACGGCAGAGTTTTTGACCGACGACTATTTTGAGGCGTGGTATCAGGCCACCCTTGCGCAGTTACAGCAGTACGAGGGCTGACCGCCCGGAAAAAGACGGAAAGGAGGCAGGGCGATGTTTGACGCATGGAAACAGCGCCAGCGGAAGCGCTTGGAAAACAGACCGGAAAGAACCGTGTTCTACAATATTTTTGCTACCATGATGCTGGTGCTGGCGGTGGAGCTGCTGATGTCGGCCGCCAGCATCCTTGCCGTCAACGTGACCGGGCAGCTGGACGAAAACGCCAAGGATCTGCTTACCATGCGGGTGCGCAACCGCGCCAGCTATGTGCAGGAGATCCTGCGGAACGCGGAGGATCTGGAGCAGCTGAGCGAGCAGATCACCGCCACCACCCAGCAGTTGCTGAAAAGCGGCGATATCTCGCTGGATACGCTGGATAACGGCAGCGAACAGAGCGATGCTTTGCTGGTAGCGCTTGCCCCGCAGCTTCTGGACACCCTGCGCACAAAGCAGGTGACCGGCATTTTTCTCATCCTGAACACCCATGATCTGGACACCTGCGAGGTGGGCAAAAAAATGCCCGGCATCTACCTGCGGGATATGGACCCGGACGCCCGCCCTTCGGAGCGCAACAGCGACCTTTTGCTGGAACGCGCCAGCGCCACAGTGGTAAAAGAGCTGGCCATCGGCACGGATAAGGGCTGGCAGCCCGCTTTCCCCTATCAGGGAGATACCAAGGGCGGCATCCTGCGCACGGTGTTTCAGACTGCGTATAAGAGCGATGCCGGCCTTTCGGCGGAAAGCTATGGCCGCTGGACCACCAACTCCTACTGTCTGGCCGGGGACGACCGGCACGCCATTGCCTACTCCATGCCGCTGATCCTGCCGGACGGCACGGTATACGGCGTGGTGGGCGTGGAACTGCTCACGGACTATCTGCAAACAAAGCTGCCCTTCACCGAGCTGGACGAGGACAAGGCAGGCACCTATTTTATCGTGACCACTACCGATGATGCGCTGACGGACGGCGTGCTCTCCCTGCGCAAGACCGTGACATCCGGCGAGGATCTGGTAACGGCAGATGCACCGCTGGGCGTTTTGAACTGCCGCAGCGACGGCAACGGCGGCAACTGGGTGGAGCTGAACGATAAGCGCTATTACATGGTGCTGGAGCCGCTGCAGGTGTATAACCGCAACGCGCCCTTTGCCGCCGAAAAGTGGTTTCTGGCCGGTACCATGGAACAGTCGGTGCTGCTGGCTTTTTCCAGCCGGGTGCAAAAGGTGCTGCTGGCTACCATACTGCTCACACTGGTGCTGAGCGTTTTGGGCAGCCTGCTGGTCTCGGCACGGCTGGCCAGACCCATCAACCGTTTGTACCGCGAGGTGATAGACGCGCAGGAGAAAAAGACCTTCCCCCGTCTGTCCCGCACCGCCATCCGGGAGGTGGACCGCTTTGCCGAGACCATTACCGAGCTGAACAAGGAGCTGGTGACCAACTCCACCAAGTTTTTGCGCATCATGGATATGGCCAGTGTGGAGATCGGCGGCTACGAGCTGCGCACCGACACCGGCAGCGTGTTTGTGACCGATAATTTCTTCTCCCTGCTGGGCAAGCCCGAGATGCAGGGCGAGCCGCTGAGCGTGCGCCGGTTCGAGGAGGTGCTCAAGGGCATCCGGGAAAAGAATCCCTGTGACCACACCGCCGAAGGGGACGAGCTTTTGACCATTCAGCAGCCGGACGGGGTGCGGTACATCATGCTGCGCAGCACCATCGAGGGGCACGCCAAGATCGGCCTTGCCGAGGACGTGACCGCCGCTGTGCTGGAACGGAAGCGCATCGAGCACGAGCGCGATCACGATATCCTGACCGGGCTGTACAACCGGCAGGCCTTCAACCGGGTGTGCACCGAGCTGTTCGCCGCGCCGGAGCGCATGGGCGTGGCGGCGCTGATGATGATGGATCTGGATAACCTCAAGCACATCAACGATACCTACGGCCACGACTGGGGCGACCAGTACATCCGCCGCACCGGTCAGTGCCTGCGGGACAATACCCCCGCCGGGACGGTGTGCGCCCGCCTTTCCGGCGATGAGTTCCTTGTGCTGTTCCACGGCTACCGCAGCCGGGACGCAGTGCGGGAAAAGATCGACCGCCTGACCAATGCCATGCAGCAGAGCGTGGCGCTGCTGCCCAGCGGCAACGCTTTGCACATCAGCCTTTCCGGCGGCATTGCGTGGTACCCGGACGACGGGCAGGACTGGGAGACTTTGAAAAAATACGCCGACTTTGCCATGTATCAGGTCAAGCATTCGGAGAAGGGCCGGGTGGAGGAGTTCGACATCGGGGTGTACAACCGCGAAGCCTACGCCGAGCGCACCCGCCGGGAGTTCCGGCAGCTGCTCAGTAATGCGCAGGTGTTCTACTGCTTCCAGCCCATCTTCTCGGCACAGACCGGCAGGGTGCACGCCTACGAAGCACTGATGCGGTCGGACCTGCCCACCCTGCGTTCTCCGGCCACCATCATGAAGCTGGCCCGGGAGCAGGGCGCGCTGTATGAGATCGAGCGGCTGACCTTCCGCAAGGCGCTGGAAGGCTTTGACAAGCTGCGCAGCAAAAATCTCGTGGACCGGCAGGCCCTGATCTTCATCAACTCCATTGCCAGCGTCTGCCTGCGCCGGGAGGACAGCGAGTATATGGACCAGCGCTGGCACGAGCTGCGCCGCCAGATGGTCATTGAGATCACCGAGGAAGAAGCCATCGACCGCGAAGCACTGGAGAGAAAGCGCAGCGATCCGGGCTCTTCCGGGATGTTTGCACTGGACGATTACGGCAGCGGCTATTCCAACGAGAACAGTCTGCTGGAGCTTGCGCCCCGCTTTATCAAGGTGGATATCGCCATCATCCGGGGTATTGATTCCTCGCCGGACAAGCAACAGATCCTGCGCAATGTGGTGGCCTACGCCCACCCCCGCAGCATGAAGATCGTTGCCGAGGGCGTGGAGACCGCCGCCGAGCTGCGCACGGTCATCGAGCTGGGTGCAGACCTTTTGCAGGGCTATTTTCTGGCACGCCCGGCCATTGTGCCGGGAGCGATCGCGCCGGAAGCAGCGGGGATCATCCAGGAGTTGCAGCGCCGGAAAAAAGACTGAAATATATGCCCTCCCGGGCGCTGCGGCGCTGGGAGGGTTTTTGCAACGGAGGTAAAAAGATATGGTTCAGGTGGATCTCATCACCGGCTTTTTGGGCGCAGGCAAGACCACCTTTCTGCGCCGCTATGTGCGGTATCTGGTACAGCAGGGGCATAAGGTGTGCATTCTGGAAAACGACTTTGGCGCGGTGAACGTGGACGCCATGCTGGTGCAGGAGGTGCTGGGCCCCGGCTGCGATGTGGAGACCATCAGCGGCGGCTGCGACTGCGACACCCACCAGCGCCGGATGCGCACCAAGCTCATCGCCATGGCCATGCGCGGCTTTGACCGGGTGGTGGTGGAGCCCAGCGGCATTTTTGATGTGGACGAGTTTTTTGATGTCCTGCGGGATGAGCCGCTGGATCGGTGGTATACACTGGGCAATGTGTTTGCCGTTGTGGATGCCCTGCTGCCCGAGAAGCTTTCCCCGCAGGCAGAGTACATTCTGGCATCGGAAGCCGCCAGCGCCGGACGCATCCTGCTCTCCCGCAGTCAGCTGGCCACCCAGGCCCAGCGGGAAAGCGCCATCGACCACCTGAAACGTGCCCTTGCGGCCTGCAAGTGCAGCCGTACCCTGACGGAAAAAGATTTTCTGATCAAGGACTGGGCCGACCTGGAGGATGCGGATCTTGCGGTGCTGGATGCCTGCGGCTATCAGCATGCTGACTGCGAAAAGCTCTGCTTTGATGCACACGATGCATTCGGTTCGGCGTATTTCCTCGAGCTGGGCCTGCCCCGGCAGCAGCTGGAAGCACGCATTCCCAGCCTGTTCACGGATGCCGCCTGCGGCCGGGTGCTGCGGGTCAAGGGCTTTGCCCCCACCCGGGACGGCTGGCTGGAGCTGAACGCCACCGCTGCCGGCAGAACACTGGAACCCATCCCGCAGGGGCAGGATGTGCTCATCGTCATCGGCGAGGGGCTGGACAGGGCAAGGATCGAAACGCAGCTTCACCGCTGAGTTTTCAACGAACGTTGTAAAACTGGTGCAAAAAAAGGAGAACAGGATCATGAAAAAGAACCCGCAGATGCCCTCGGCGCGGCGCATCCTCGGCATGGTGGTCGGTATTGTGATCATCGGGCTGGGCATTGCACTGTTCAAGCAGTCTCACCTTGGCAACGACTCCATCAGCGCACTGAATATGCGTCTGGCCGAGATGCTGGGCATCTCGCTGGGCGTGCAGAACCTGTGCACGAACATCCTGTTCTTTGCACTGCAGTTCTGGTTCGGGCGCAAGTACATCGGCCTTGGCACCTTTGTCAACGGCATCGGCGTCGGGTTCATTGTCACGGCCTTCTACGACCCCATTGCGGCCCACTTTGGCCCGGCCGAGGCGCTGGGCCTGCCGGTGCAGCTGCTGTGGGTGGCGCTGGCGGTGCCGGTCACGGCGCTGGGGGCTTCGCTGTACCAGACGGCAGATCTGGGCATCGCCCCGTACGATTACCTCTCGCTGGGCCTGCGGGACTACACCCCGGTGCCGTACTTCGGCTGCCGCGTGTTCACCGATGCGCTGTGTGCGCTGCTGTGCTGGCTGCTGGGCGGCCTTGTGGGCATTGGTACGCTGATCTGTGCCTTCTGCCTGGGGCCCTTCATCCAGTTCTTCAACGGGCTGGTGTCGGAGCGGGTGCTGCACTACAAGCCGGGCGGCCAGTAAGATCGGGAAATCAAAAAGGCGTGCACCTCCTTTGCGGAAGTGCACGCCTTTTGCTGTGCAGAAATCAGAACTTGAACAGCGGGGTGCCGGCCAGGATGTCGCCCTCTGCCAGCATCTTCACTTCGTCGCCTGCACCATCGGTCACGATGATGGCGGTGGCGGTGGGGTGGCCGGCGGCGCGGATGGCGTCCAGATCCACCTTCAGCAGCGGGGTGCCGGCGGTGACCTTCTGGTTCTCCTTGACCAGAACGGTAAAGCCCTGACCCTTCATGTCCACGGTGTCCATGCCGACGTGGATCAGCAGCTCGATGCCGTCGTTGCTGGTAATGCCCACAGCGTGCAGGGTGGTGGCGATCTGGGTCACAGTGCCGTCAAAGGGGGCGTACACGGTGTCGCCGGTGGGCTCAATGCCACAGCCGGGGCCCAGAATGCCCTGTGCAAAGGTCTCGTCCGGGATGTCGGCCTGTGCCAGCACCTTGCCCTGCAGCGGGGTCAGCACGGTCTTGCTCTGGTTGGTGAACTTAGCGGTGTTTTCGTCCTTGGACTTGCCGCCAAAAAGCTTGTCAAAAAAACCCATAAGTATCATTCCTTCCTGTCATCATGCAAGGGCGGCAAAGGTAACAAAATGTTTGCCGACCCTGAATGGTTTACCTGTATAAAAGATACCATATCGCGCACCAAAATGCAAGAAACGCGGGGACTTTTTCTCCGGGACTTTTTCTCCATGCTATCATGGCAGAGGATTCTGCCTTTTTGCCGGGGGCTGCCCCGGAAGGGTCACTTCCCGGCGGTGACCCCTCTTCTACGCTGCCGCTAATTTTCACTTTACAAACGCCGCAAGAACCGTTACAATTACAATCAAAGCAGTGCCGAAAGGCCGTTCGTTTTCATCCACCGCGCGCAACCGTTCCGACAGCGCCGGGGCTGCGCAAAACGCTCTTATCAGGAGGTTTTTTGCATGAAAAAGATCACGCGTCGTACCATTCTCCGTGCCTCGGGGCTGGCAGCCGCCTCGCTGGCTCTGTCCGGCTGCGCGCCCGCCGGCAGCGCCTGTGTGGGCAACGGCTTTTCTGACTGGCTGAAGCAGACCTTCGGGAAGGACAGCGCCGCCTCTTCTGAAAGCGCAGAGGCCGCAGCCCCGGATGCAGGAACCCCGGACGCCGGAGCGGCGTCTGAACCCCCTGCGGAAAGTGCCGACACCAGCCTGCCCGCCTACAACGCCGACCCCCTTACCGGCGAGCCGCGCCGCAGCAACGGCCGCATGGTGGGCGTGATGGTGAACAATATCAGCAACACCCAGCGGCAGAACGCCCGCCCGCAGCGCGGCATCGGTTCTGCCGACCTGCTCATCGAGAGCAAGGTGGAGGGCGGCATCTCCCGCTTCTGCGCGGTGTATTATGACGCCAACGCCATCCCGGAGGTGGGCCCGCTGCGCTCCGGCCGTGACCAGTTCCTGCAGCTGCTCATGCCGTGGCAGGCGCTGTACTACCACGATGGCGAAAGCGCCCCCTGCACCAAGTTCATCAACGTGTACAACTACTCCGGGTTGAACATCGGCGGCAAGAGCTACTTCAACACCCCCACCCATCCCCATGTGGCGCACCGCGACAGCCGCGGCCGCAACGTGGCTTACGAGCACACCGAATTTACCTCCGGTGCCGAGATCCGGAAAGCTGCCGCCAACGCGGGTATCGGGCTGCAATACCCTTATGAGAGCACCTTCTTCCGCTTTGCGGACTATCGCACCGGCGCAGAGAACAAGATGTCCGGCGCTGCCGCCGCCAAGACCATCAACATCGTGCACTCGGACAGCTACAAGACCACCTTCAGCTACAACCGCTGGGATCACCTTTATAAAATGTCCATGTACAGCCGCGCCGCCGGTGCCTTTGAAAACACCGTGGACGAGCTGACCGGCAAGCAGCTCGGCTTTACCAACCTGCTGGTCTGCTTTGCGGGCATCGCGGACTACCCCGGCAACTCCGGCGGCGTGCAGCAGGTGGACTATGTGTCCGGCGGCGAGGCCTATTTCTTCACCCGGGGCGCAGTGCAGCGGGGCACATGGCAGAAAGCTTCCCCGGAACACCCGCTCAAGGTCTATGCCGCCGACGGCAGCGAGATCTGCTTCAACCGCGGCAAGACCTATCTGGCCATCGTGGACGATGACGAGTGGCCCAATTTCAACTATCAGTAAGGGGAGAAGCCCATGAAACGCAAATGGAGCCTGCGCCTTGGTGCAGCCGTGCTGTGCGCGGTGCTGCTGGGCAGCTGCAGCAGCACTGCCGCTGCGCCCGCAGAAAGCACCGCCCCGGCAGACCCGCTTACCGGGCAGCAGCTGCTGTACCCGGAGCAACGGGCGGCGGCGGTGGTCATTGAGAACACCACCGACAGTACCACGCAATGGGGCATCGGCAGCGCCTCGGTGGTGCTGGAAGCAATGACCGAGAGCGGCAGCTCCACCGAGCTGTGTCTGGTGTACCCCGCCCTCAGCGCCATGCCTGTGGTAGGGCCGGTGACGCGCGGGCAGGACTTATACTGGCGGCTGCTCAGCGGACAGCAGGTGCTGCCCATCCAGTGCGGCAGCAGCGCCTATGCCAAGCGGTATCTGGAATACTATAATCTCCGCGCGGTGGACGCGCAGGAGGTGGGACGCAATGCCTTTGTCAGCACCGGTTACAGCTGGGACAACACCCCTTTGTGGCGCACCAGCGGCAAGGCGGTCGCCGCAGTGCTGGACAGTTTGAGCATCTCCACCGCCGTGAACCAGAACACCGCTTCCGGCAGCGAGAGTGAAACGGCGGGCGTTCTGCCTGCCCTGCTGCCCCAGCGGGACACCGGCCATCTGCCGGACGCAAACGCCGCCGATGCGGTAAAGGCGACCGTGAATTTCCAGTCCGGCGGTGCCACCGGCTTTGTCTATGACGATGCCCTTGCCGCCTACGGGATGCTGCACGCCAACGGCACCCCCCAGCTGGATGCAAACACCGGCACACAGGCGGTATTTGACAACCTGCTCATCCTGTACAGCGGCTCCTCCCTGCGGGACGACGGCCGCACGCTGGACTACGACCTTTCCATGGGCGGCGGCGTCTGGCTGAACGGCGGGCACCTGTGGCAGGTCACATGGACGCAGGGCACCCAGAGCACCCTTGCCCTCTACGATTCCAACGGCAAGCCGCTGAACCTCCCGGCGGGGCGCAGCTACATCGCCCTGCTTTCCAGCCTTACCGGGCAGGAGCTGCTGGTGCAAAGCAGCTCCGGCGAAGCGCTGGTGGGTGCCGGTTGATCTCCGGCAACGGGACGATTTTAAATGCGCTCCGCGTTGCTTTGCGCATATTCAGCGGAAAATTTATTATTATAATTTGCGGCTCAG
>ENA-OPXQ01001903-OPXQ01001903.1-human-gut-metagenome-genome-assembly--contig:-NODE-1903-length-10444-cov-1.553855_pt1 | contig 10444 bp, 4 predicted proteins | sample MGYA00241769_ERZ502042 | MGnify/ENA primary metagenome ERZ502042 (study PRJEB25962, sample SAMEA2041934) | human gut metagenome | biome: human gut; feature: human-associated habitat; material: faeces...
GTATTTCATCTGCATCCAGTTTCGTTATCCCGTCTGCCCCGGCACCTTCTGTTTCTGGTATATCTTCGTTTTCATTTTCTTCTGCTTCCTCATCCTCCAGATCTCCTTCATACTGGTTCCACAAAAGCCTAAGGGCATCACTTTCTCCCTTTGAAACTGCTTCGCAGAAAGAATTATGGATCATATGGGTGGTCAGGCGCGCTTCCATGTATGCCCGGTTTTTCAGAGCCATTTTTATATGATATCTGGACACTGCCATAAAACCACAGGCAAATACAGAAAGCAGTGTAATAAAAAAGATCACATACAGCAGACTTCCGCCTTCCCGGCCATCACCATGAAAGCGATCCGTCTTTATTCTCGTTTTCACCTTTCTCATCCTCTCCATCCTCCAAATATCCATAAACAGAAGAAAGCCGGATCGTCCGGGAGTATACTTTCTCTCCTTTATAAAGGACTGTTATCTCAGAAACTGCCTTTTGAATTTTACTCATGTTTTTGATTCTTTCCAAAAAATTTAAACAAATAGCAGCCTCCAACACAGACAGCCACAACTACCGCAGCTCCTGCCACACCCGAAAACGATGTTCCTGCCATGCTCTCACTGTTTTTAAATGCATAATCCGGAAGCAGCGCTGTCCACTCCTGGATATCTGCTGCCTTTTGATATGCCGCCCCTTTGGCATCTAGCTCTCCGGCAACTTTCTCCATAGACCATTCCAGTCCGTCCGGATTTGCCGAAGCAAACAAAGAGAGACCTCCACCGATCCAAACGGTTAAAACTGCAAGGATCGCAACTGTCTTTTTCAAAGAAAAACGTGCTTTTTGTCTCTGTGTACTTTCATCCGTTCCCCAAAGCAGCTCCGGTCTCGCCTCATAGACAAAGCAAAGCACTGCTGCCGTGATCAGTCCTTCTACCAGACCGATTGCCAGATGGATCGGCTGCATCGTTGCCACAAATACGGTGAATGGCAGGTCTGTGATACCGGATGCGAGCGTTTCCAGCGCCACACTGAAAGCGCCAAGCTGCAGGGTCACCACACAGCCGAGAATCGAAGCTCCGGCAATTTTTCCCCGTGACATTCCCTTTTTCATCATTGGACGCCAGAACAGGAAATATCCAAGAAAACACCCGTAAAAAGCCATGTTCCAGATGTTGCACCCGAGTGCCAGAAGTCCGCCATCCGCGAACAGCAGACACTGAATCAGCAGCACACCGATCATCGTCAGGAATGCGGCGTACGGTCCAAGCAGTGCCGTCAGCATCATACCGCCGCAGAGATGGCCGCTCGAACCCGTGCCTGGAATGGTAAAATTAATCATCTGCGCCGCAAAGACAAACGCACCCATCACTCCCATCACTGGGATCTTTTTCGGGTCGCTCTCCAGGCGTACTTTTTTTACAGAAAAACCAGCTGCTCCGCCGGAACAGACATACATTGTTGCAGCCACTGCAGGCGCAACCAGCGCATCAGCCATATGCATAATGTTCTCCTCCTTTTCGTTTTCTGTTTTTTTCTTTTTTTACTTTACTACGCTAAAATTCGTCCTGCAAGCCCCCGTGGGGGTTATTTCTTCAGATTTTTCCGCGATCTTTTTTGTTCACTTTTACCGATTTTTTATGAACATTTTGTTTAAAATTAAAGGGTGACTTTTTAACATTTATATGGTATTCTATAGACAACACAGACGGATATCCCGGTGTCGGGAGTCCGTACACACACTATCTCGAGGACAGGATTCCTGTCCGATCCGCGGCCGCCTGCACGTCATCGGGTCGCCGCGGTTTTTTCTACAGAAAAAAGCCCTCCGGGCAGGATTCTTTCTTAATTGTAGTGCCAAAACCGGCCCTTTACGGGTTCTGGCTATATTCTGGCTGTATTTTCGAGTATTGGTGTGAATTTCATCTTGACGAGAAGGAGACTCTCTTATGAGCACAGAGAACTTAGAACACGAAGAACAAAACAGAACAACGGAACCGATCATCGATATCCGGGACAATGAAGCGCCCGCTGATCCAGAACAGGAAATTGTTTCCCAGGGTGTCCACAACTACAGCGCCGCTGAAACATATGTGTGCCCGACCGATCCGGCTGTTCTGCAGCAGCTCGAATGGTTCCGGGATCAGAAGCTTGCGCTGATGATGCATTTTGGATTGTACTGCCAGTCCGGCATGGTTGCTTCCTGGGCATTAAGTGACAAGGATTCCGACTGGTCCCGCCACCAGGTAAACTGGACGGACGGCGAAACCTTTAAAAAACAGTATTTCGGCCTGAATCGTTCGTTTAATCCGGTCCGCTTTCAGCCGGAGGAATGGGCGCAGATGGCAGAGGACTGCGGATTCCGTTATCTTCTTCTGACCACAAAGCATCACGACGGATTCTGCCTCTGGGACACCAAATATACAGATTATAAAACAACTGCAGAGGACTGCCCGTTCCATGAACATAAAAATGCGGATATTGTAAAATCCATGTTTGATGCATTCCGTGCAAAAGGCATCGGCATCGGTGCTTATTTTTCCAAAGCCGACTGGCACTGCCCGGACTACTGGAAAGAAGATCTGAGAAAAGATGGTCTGACATCCCGCGGACCTTCCTACGATCCAAAGGAATATCCGGAAGTGTGGAACCGTTTTAAAGAATATACGAAAAATCAGGTTCTGGAGCTCTGTGAAAATTACGGTAAACTGGATATTCTCTGGTTCGACGCGGGCTGGGTCTCTGAGAGCAACGGCCAGGATATTGAGCTTGGAAAGATCGTTGAGGAAGCACGTAAGATTCAGCCGTGGATTCTCTCCGTTGACCGTACAATCGGCGGCGCTTACGAAAACTACGTGACACCGGAGCTCTGCATTCCGGAAGAACCGCTGAACGTTCCGTGGGAAAGCTGCCTTACCCTCGGCGTTGACTTTACGTACGAATACGGCGATCATTATAAATCTCCGCGTGAGCTTGTCGGCATGCTTGTCAACATCGTTGCCAAAGGCGGCAACATGGCACTGAACGTCAGCCCACAGCCGGACGGCCGCATCCCGGTCGATGCCTGGGACAGCCTGAACGGTTTTGGCCAGTGGATGAAAACCTTCGGCGATGCTATCTACGGAACCCGCGTCTGCGCGCCGTACCAGAGCGGAACCCTTTCGTTCACACAGAAAGGTGATTCAGTCTATGTATTCCGGTTATATCCGACGGTACAGGAATCGGTAGAGGCAGAAATTTTCGTACCGTATACCGAGACGAAGATTTCGGAGATCTGTATGGTGGAAAACGGAGAAAATGTTGCATTCAAAGAAGTCGAAGGCGGCCTTTGTATGACCGTCCCGGCAGGATACAGACGAGGCTCCGCACCGATTGCGCTGGTGTTTGAGATGAAGAAAGAGCGGTAAATTTTTAATAATCGAAAAGGGCTGTACAGTGTGACTGTTCAGCCCTTTTCATAATTATTAAGATACCTTGGAAAAACCTGTTACTTTTTACAATTTAAAATTTGCTTTTCATTAGAGCGTGTCTGAAAAAGGCTTGATGTATCCCAAACAAAAGGGGGGCGATTTCAAATCGCGACTTATATGTTCTGTTCTCATTCTACTGTTTATCAGATTTTCCTTAATATTTATCTTATTTTTTTTGTATTTTTATCACAGATTCGGCAGATGGATTAATCTTCACCAAGATACCCTCTTCCAACTCCAGATAACCTTCCGTAAAATACAGACCTTCTCTCGCAGTCACTTTTGTTAATGTTCTTCCGTTTACGATAGCTTCTGTATTTTTCCAATGAATTCCCGCCAGCATTACATAAAGCTCTGCTGTTCTTCCTGAAATTTGGAGCTGTATAGTTTCGCCATTTTTTTCCATGCCACAACATGTTTTGGCACCGGATCTCTCATACAATGTTTCTTTTACGATACTGTCATTCTGCGGCACCACGGCCAAAATCATTTCGGTTTCCGATTCGCTCATACTTTCTCCAAGTTTCAGACTTTCATTCAGTCGAAGTGGAAGAAAACTTCCTTCTCGAATGTACACCGGTATTTTATCAATTGGCACCTCAACGCTCCTCTGCACCGGACCGGAAATTTCATCATTTAAATTCCACAGACTAATCCACCGTCCCTCAGGAAAATAGATTTCCCGCTCTTCTGTTTCATCAGAAACCGGCGCAACCAGAAGATCTTCTCCGAAAAGATATTCGTCCCACACCTTTGTTGCTTCCTGATCTTCTGGATACATCATCGCAAGCGGACGCATCATCGGTATTCCCAGTTTGTGAGCTTCTGCTGCTACACTTACAATATATGGACGAAGATTTTCCCGCAGCCACGTATAATAACGATAAACTTTCACTGTAAAAGCATCGTATTCCCACGGCTCTCTCGGCTCCGTTCCATGGAAACGCATCAATGGACAAAATGCAGCATACTCTGTCCACCGGAGATATGTTTCCTGATCTGGGAATCCATCATAACCTCCCGCATCAACACCCCAGAATGGAAGTCCAGAAGCAGCTGCAGAAAGGCCTCCTGCAATCGCATATTTCAGTCCCTGGAAACTGGTCAGCTGATCCCCGCCGAACTGACACGCAAAGTGTTGAGATCCGGGTGCAGCGCCTCTTGTATAAAGAACATGGTCATCTCCATATTTTTGTTCAAATAACTCTCTATAATTTTTCGCATACTGATAGGCATACGCGTTATGCATCTCATCGCCGCGTCTTCCATCATAAAAAACTGCCTTGTCCGGTACAACATCTCCAAAGTCAACCATACTTCCACGAATACCTGCATCCATACGATCCTTCCACTGTGCTGCCAGAAGCTCTTTCGCACGCGGATGGGAGAAATCGATATACACCGGAAGTTTTTCTTCCTCATCATTTTTATTTCTCGTAATCGGAAGCTCCTCCTTCGGGCATTCCGGCAACAATTCCTGCGCCAATTCCTGCGTCATATTAGGGAACTGCCAGGAAAACACCTTGAATCCATGACGTTCTCCAAACGATACAACTTTGTATAATTCCTCTTTTTTATATTCTCCATAAAAGGTAGCTCCTGCTCCTTCTGCATAAAAGCCGGAATGCGGAATATCGAGTTCATGGAATTTTTTCATTGCCGCCATCTGCTCCAGCGCAATATCCTGTAACGGACCGTTTCTCCATCTTCCGCCGCCACCGCCAGCCCATGGTTCAAATACCCATTCCGGTGGGAAAATCGGAAGCCCTGTGAGCGTTCCGTAAGCAGTCATCGCCTCACGTGGTGTTCCGCTCCAAATATAAAAATCAAAAACATCTCCAAGTGCTTCCACCGAAAGATAGTCTTGCACAGCATCTCCCACATCCATCCGCATCCGATACGAAGTATTTGCAAAAAAGCTGAAACCGTCACTTGTATGTACCAACGGAATATTTTTATACGCCTGATTTCCAATGGATGCAAGACATCCCTCACAAGCATCTCTCTGCCACAGCGCAACGGTTTTTCCATACTGATTCACGCTGTCAAAACGCTCTCCAAATCCATAAATGGCGCTGTTTTCATGAATTGAAAATTGAATTCGCGAAGCCGAAACACTTTCCTTTTCAAATATAAACGAAATATTTTTCAGATTTGTGATTGCTTTTCTATCAATAGAAATTTCCAGTGTTTCTTTCTGGAGTATCATCTCATGCTCTTTACTTCTGATTATATATGCATGCTCGGATTCTTCCATAGAAAATGCTTCCGGCTTTCCATCAAAGAAGCCTTTCTTTCCAGCGACCATTCGAAAACCACCGACTACAGGATAAATCATGAGCTCCCATGTTCTCTCTTTTGATTCAACACAAATCGTTACATGATCTTTCGTTTCCAGAACATGTCTAATTTCACTACATGATGTCCATTTTTCCAGATCCTGGTTTCCAAAGCTGTGATCCGCATACCACCATGCACTGCAAGTTCTTAAAAACGTGAGATAACGATCCAGCTCAGCAGCTGCTTCCTCCCATCGGTTTTCTCTTAACCGCTCATTCACTAAACGCTTTTCTACCCATGGATCCATCAGCTTCCATGGATTTGCAACTTCCTGGTTAAAGAAAAAGTCAAAACCTTCCAATGTCAGACTGTCCTGCCAGCGCTGTGCAATTCGGATTCTATCTATCAGATTTTCTCTCGTTGTTGGTTCTGCACTCTTTTGTAGCTGATAAATTTCCTTTCGTTCTTCCGTACTAGTTTTTTCCAACACTCCTGGTCTCTGCCAGTGGCAAATTCCGGACGGCATGACAAATACAATGCCGTTCTCCGTTTTTGTTTCCCCCTTTTCTCCAAAAGATACCTCAAGAAAAGTCTCTGGATCATATTCAAATCGATCCGAATAATTCACATTCAGATCTAATGGTGTTGGGCAGAGAATTTCACTTGACTGATGTTTTTTTCGATAGACTTGAAGATCAAAAGCCTCCTCTTTCTCCGGCTTTCCACCAAAAAGCATCCACGGTATTGCAAATAAAGCGTACCATCTGTCCTGCAGAATATCTACTGTTACAGAATACTGCTCTTTCGAAATTGCCGTTTTTTCTCCCTGGTCTTTTCCCTCTCCCAGATATGCCTGATCTCCGCTAAGATATGTCATTCCTTTTTCTACAAAAGCACTGCTACTGCCATCCCGTTTTGCTGTGAAAACTGCAAAATCCCTTCTTGAAAACTCTCTTCCTGAAAGTGCAACTTCTACTTGATCTTTTCGTTTTACTGTTAGCTCTGTAACGGTATTTTCTTCTTTCAAGATATGATGATTTTTTTCTTCCATGTTTTCAAACAAAACAAACAGCTTTTCTGCTGTATACAGAAGTTTACATCTTGTTGGTGTAACTGGAGACGGATTTCCTCCCGCGCGGAAAAAATCCCGTATCGTAGTCGCTTCTCCCCACTCCACAGAATCATATTTCAGATTCTCCGTTTTCTGTTCTTTTCCCAGAATAATTGATGAAACCCCAAATTTCAGTTTTCCCATAAAGAACTCCTTTCCCGCAGTTTTTTCAACTGCAGATTTCTTCTATTATTTCTCCATTTTTTCTGCACACAATGTAAAAATTTCCCTTTGAAATCAAAATTGATTTAGCGTTTTCGACTGTAATCTCTACTGTGTCATCACTGTCATTTACAAAAATTTCTATTATCTCCGTTTCATTTTCACGCGCAAAACCATATACGCGTCCATCTGCCAAAACTGTTGTAAACGAACCGTTTCGTATGGCAGAATGTTTTTTTCGAAACTGAATCAGTCTCTGATAAAAACGGAAACTCTCTTTTTCTCCCGGATTTTCTTGCCACGTCATACACTTTCGACAGTCCGGATCATTTTCTCCGTCAATTCCTGCTTCGTCCCCATAATAAATGGACGGCGAACCCGGAAACATCATCTGCACAACAACACCAAGTTTAAAGGAATCTAACCGATGACTACAACTGTTGATAAAACGCTTGGTATCATGTGTGTCCAATGCATTAAACATAGCCATATTAGTTTCATCAGGATGTCGCGACAATGCAGTTTCCAACCGATGGCCAAATGTTTCGGCGTTAATACTCCGTTCTGCAAAAAAGTCCAGCATTGCCTGGCGGAAAGAATAATTCATAATACTGTCCATTTCACATCCGTTCAGCAGTCGTTTTCCCTCTGCCCATGTTTCACCAATCAGAATAAGTTCCGGGTTCAAGCGTTTGAGTCGATCTCTGATTTTGAGAACAAAATTCTCATCAATTTCATCAATCACATCAAAACGATATCCATCTACCTGTACTTTCCGTACCCAATATTCCAGTACATTTAAAAAATACTCCTGTACCTTCTCGTTTCCTGTATTCAGTTTTGGCATGCCCGCAAATCCAAAAAAACATTCATAACAGTCCGCCTCTTCCCTTACTGGAAAACAAGTAATATGATACCAACTCTGATACTCTGATTTTTCCTGATTTTTTAAAAGATCAGCAAATGCAAAAAATTCTGTTCCAGTATGATTAAACACAGCGTCTAAAATAACCCTTATATGTTTTTCATGTGCTTCTTTGACCAAAATTCGCAAATCCTCATTGCTTCCAAAATGAGGATCTACTTTATAATAGTCCGTCGTGTCATATTTATGGTTTGAGGGAGACGCAAACACTGGGTTCAAATAAATACATTCCACTCCAAGCTCTGCCAGATAGCTAAGCGATTTTCGGATTCCATTCAAATTTCCACCCATAAAGTTGGAAGCTGTCGGTTTACTTCCCCACGCCACACAGTTCTCCGGCGCATAAAACGGATTTTCTTTGCGGAAACGCTCTGGAAATATCTGATAGTAAATCGTTCCCTGACTCCATTTGGGTGGCATATACTCCACAAAACACTTATTGGCATATGCATATTCGAAAAAACCAGAATCCGGACATTTTTCGACTGTGCCCCACGCATTATACCAGCGCGTATCCCCGTCTTTTCCCGTCACTCGAAAATAATACTGAAGATATCTCGCCGGCTTTTGAAAAGAAACCACTGCCACATAGACAACCGATGGTCCTAAATGATACCGCTCTAACATCCTTTCTTCTTTCGTTGTTTCGTCTCTGTGATTTTTATGAAAATAAACCAAGGTACACGTTTCTATGTCCCCACTTGCGGCCCGGAAAGAAAATCTCAGATGAAACCGATCCGGTGCGTAAATTTCCGGGTACATCCCACTGTGATAAAAAGCAGCCAGATTCATACTAACTCCTTTCCGAAAGTTTCAGTACCCGGCATCCATGTGGCGGAAGTATGGTATGAAAGCTCTTCATTTCTCCGAGATCTTCATGCATCCAAAGATCCCTGACACTGGCAGCTCTGCACAACAACACTTGTTTAAAATCAATCTCTACTTCTTTTTCTTCTGCATCTCTATTAAATACGGAAAGAATGATCTCTCCTGTTGCTTCTTTTCCAATCCAGATGGTACTGTCCGGATTTTTGGTATCCGTTGACAATGGGAAGGATAAAATTTCTTTTTTATTCAACGCAAGAAGTTCCTCATTCTGATAAATCCATGCCCGATCTTTGATCGTATCATACTGATCTGCGATATCCAACGGCGCTCCCGCAATCAGTTCCAGCGATACAGCCGATTTGCACTCCTCATCATTTGCAAAGGTATTCAGGCGAAGCATATCCGCATCCATGATCATGTTGTGGTCAGCAAAAATTTTTGACCAGTAAATCAGGCCTTCAAATGCTGTCGTGCACTGAGACCAATAATCAAAATGCAGTCCTCTGTTTCGATCACTAAAAGTATCCCAGCCTCCCGTACCGGAGTCTTCGTTAATACGCGCCATCTGTCCCATGCCAAACTCATTCTCACCATTGTTTTTCAAATGCGGCATAACAAGACTGATCATTATCTGATCCCCTGCTGCTTCCTTGATCCATTCGAGAACTTTTCGGTAATTTGCTGATCCATGATTTCTGCCAATCTGCTTTCCTTTATCCATTCCATCTTCGTACCAGGAAAGAAAATCAATTCGTAAAAAAGCTACATGGCAGTCAATAAAATACTTTACATATCCTTGCACATACTCTTTTGCTCCAGAACGATCTACATCCACCCAATACAATGCTCGATCTTCTCCATTTGGATAAGAAAAACGATCCCCCGTTATTTTTTTCTCATTTTCTCCATTATAAACATACGACAAATCTGTAATTTCCCGCACCGGAATATTTGTTCCTTTGACCAAAATTTCTTTGTTCTTTACCGCTGCCGGGCTGATCCAGGTCGGATTGTAGTAAACGCCGAGAGCCATTCCTCTCTCATTCAGATAGTCTGCCCAATATTTCCAATCATGTTTCCATGAATCATGATGACGAGTTAAATATCCATTTTCATTGATGCAGAAAGAATCCTCGATCCATCCATCTGTGCATACCATCTCGTATCCATATGGAACAAATTCCTTTGCTACCCAATCAATATTTTCTTTGAACCGTTCTTCTGGCATAAAAGTATTTTCAGTAAACTGTTTCTCATAGGTACACCAGTAAAGGGGTCCTGTTCTTTTATCTAATTTCAATCTCATGTAAAAACCCTCCTGTTTTTTTTACCTACGCTCAGAATCCTATTCCAAACGCAGATATATAACAGAAAACACCAATAATTTGTCCAATTCAAATATAATTTCCTGTCTTTGATCATCCCCTAGTTTTACTTTATAATACACTTCTTCTGGCTCCTGAATTTCACCGTCCGGTGTCACAACGTATATTTGTTTCTTTTCTCCTGGAAGTTTTGCCTTCACTTTTATCTTTTCTACACGCTGTGGGAATTCCTCATGTGTTCTATTCCAGTTCATGTCCGAAATTCCCGTAAAATTCACACATCGTATTGAAAATTCTCGTCCTCTCTTATAAATTTGAATCCATACCTTTCCTGCTTCCGGATACGGCGACCAATCAACATT
>ENA-OPXQ01001904-OPXQ01001904.1-human-gut-metagenome-genome-assembly--contig:-NODE-1904-length-10441-cov-2.607356_pt1 | contig 10441 bp, 9 predicted proteins | sample MGYA00241769_ERZ502042 | MGnify/ENA primary metagenome ERZ502042 (study PRJEB25962, sample SAMEA2041934) | human gut metagenome | biome: human gut; feature: human-associated habitat; material: faeces...
TGTGCGGAGGACCGTCCCTGTCATCTCGTGAGATGCAGCGGCCTTTCAAAACTTCAGATTACTTTATAATCGGGGAGTAATGCATTTTCCTTACGCAGTGCCGGGGTGAGGTTGAAGAAACGGGAAAACCCCTTTTTTTCCTATTATGAATCTTCACTGATCTCTAACCACAATACTTAAGAGTATTAATATCTGAACTTCTCATAAGATTTGACCTCACGCCCCAATTTATTTTCTAACTTCTTAATTTTCTTTATAAAAATCCTTGTAATTCTAATTTTCTTTTGCTATAATTGAGTGTAGCGCTAGACTCAATTATGAGGTCGTTATGTTTAAGGATTTTCTCGTTTCCACCCCCGATGAGAAGGGAAAGATTACAACTCAAACTCGAAAGACTCAGGCCGGCAAGACCGTTTATGTCCTTTATGAAATCGGGCGTACTTACAACGCAGCTAAAAAATACAATGTTCCTCACCGTGTAGTCATCGGCAAGGCTGACCCTAATGATCCGGAGAAAATGTATCCCAACGAAAAGTACTTCGAACACTTTCCCCAAACTGTTGAGAAGGTCGAGCCGATTGAAGAAAACTCTCTTAGGAGCTGCGCTCTGGAAATCGGCAGCTTCATTGTCATCGATAAAATCATCAAGCATTACAAGCTCGACAAAATCGCTTCCGCCTGGTTTGGCAGGGATGGCGGCCTCTTTCTGGACTTAGCTGCTTACATGATTGTCACGGAGGACAATGTCGGTCAATATTATCCCGGCTACGCATTCAACCATCCTTTGTTTACCGAAGGAATGCGGCTAGTCAGCGACTCTAAGGTCTCGCGCTTTCTCTCCTCGGTAACTAAGGATCAGATCTTTGGCTTTCTCGATGACTGGAACGAGGACAAAGATCATCAAGCCAAGGTATATATCTCCTACGACTCCACCAATAAGAACAGTCAGGCCGGAGATTTGAATATCGTTGAATACGGCAAACCGAAAGATGACAAGGGACTGCCCGTCTTTAACCTCTCTCTGGTCTTTGATCAGAACAACCGTGTTCCTCTTTTTTATGAGGAATATCCCGGTTCTGTAACTGATGTTGCTCAGCTTAAGTATGTCATCGATAAAGTGACAGCGTACGGCTATAAGAGGATGGGGTTTATTCTTGATAGGGGTTACTTCAGCCGAGAAAATATCCGCTATCTTGATGAAAAGAAGTGTCCCTTTGTCATGATGGTCAAGGGCTGCAAACAGCTTGTAAGCTCAATCATCAAAGAACATAGACATCAATTTGAATCTAAACGGGATTGCTTTATCAGCGCTTACCATGTTTACGGAACAACTGTGAAAGCAGCGATCCCCGGCATGGAGAAGGAACATCAAAGGTATTTCCATCTTTATTACAGTTCCGGGAAGGCAGCCGGCGAGAGAGAAAAACTTGAGAATCTTCTGGAGAAAATGAAGCAGGAGATCCGAAAGATGGAGGGAAAACAGGTTCTCTTCGGCGGAAAATACGAGCACTACTTCGACTTCCATTACGGTAAAAATAAAGAGCTTCTCTTTGCTCGAGAGCGCCCGGAGGTAATCGAAGAAGAATTGGATTTGTGCGGTTACTTCAGCATCATCACTTCAGAGGAGATGTCGGCTCAGGACGCCTATCTTCTCTATAAGGGACGAGACAGCACGGAGAAACTCTTTAGAGCAGATAAGTCCTACCTTGGTTCAAAGAGTTTACGGATTTGTTCGAATGCAGCCTTAGATGCAAAGACGCTCATTGGCTTCACGGCTCTGATTATAAGAAATCGGATTTACTCGCTGCTCAAGCACCAAATGCTCAAGCTAAACATTAGACGCAACTACATGACGGTGCCGGCGGCTATTGTTGAACTTAATAAACTGGAGATGGTAAAAGTCGGTCAGGGAGATTATCAGCTGCACCACGCTATTACTAAAACACAAAAAACTATCTTGCCTTCTTTTGGTATCAGCTTAGAAGACGTACAGGTGTACGCCAACCAAATAGCAGGGATCCTCAAGACGAAAGCCAAGGATGCCGAACTTGAGGATGAAGATTACGAGGAAGGAGAAATCTGCGATGATGCGTACTAAGACTTTGAAATCCAGAATTAAATTAACAGAGGCGGCCCTCGTAAAGTTAAAGGACCGATACGAAAGGAAATCTCGAGAGCTCCTGGCTATCAAGAAGGAGCTGCAAACTGCCCAAGCAGCCGAAATCTTGTCGGCTCTTCGAAAAAGCGGTCGAAGCTATGAGGAACTTATGACCTTCCTAAAAGGCTAAGGTTAGAATGGGGAGGGGTTACGGATTTGAGTGTACGCAACCCCGAGAAGTTCAGATAATAGGCAGGGAAATAAAGGAGATTAGGTATGACAAAATACGTGTATTGGCAAAGCACTCTCCGACCGAAATAATCATAATGTTATTCGACATACCACGATATGTTCTAAGTATTTTTTTTGTTGTAAATTCAATTAGTTACTTAATTTATCGTAGTGCTGTTCGGATTTTTATTAAAGTGATATGTCAACCCCGTAGTTATCAATCGACCTAAAAAAATCAATAAATCTTATTTGCTTATAACGAAATCTTTGACACCTTAATTCGATTTCGGTGATTTACAACTTTAATAAACAAGAAAAATAAAAGTATATGAAAAGAATATTTACGAGTCAATAAAACAAATATTTATTGACTAGTTAATGAGGTAATTACATAATATGTATACTTTTACTCACAAGGAGAAAAAGATGTCACATGTAATTGACTCCCCGATGCTCAAGAGAAATTGGAGCGTTCCCGAACTTGAAAAGGTTTTTTCTGATGAAGCTAGACTTCAGTACTGGCTTGATGTTGAAGCTGCTTTGGCTAAAGTTCAAGGCGAACTCGGCGTGATTCCTAAAGACGCTGCAGAAGAAATCGTCGCAAACTGTAAATTTGACAAACTCGATAAACAATTATTTGACGAGACTTTTACGCAAACCGGTCACATGATTATGCCGCTCCTAAAATGCGTAGAAACAGCATGTTCCGGTACTAACGGTCAGTTTGTTCACTTCGGTGCTACCACACAGGATATTATCGACACTGGGATGGTCCTTCAAATGAGAGCCGCGACCAACTACATTATGGGACAAGCGATCAGACTTGAAAAAGCCATTCTTGTTCAGGCAGAAAAGTACAAGAACCTACCGATGGCAGGTAGAACTCATGGGCAACAGGGACTTCCCATCACATTAGGATTTAAGTTTGCAACTTGGGCTACTGAGCTCAGAAGAGACATTGAGCGCATGAAAGAGTTTCCTCAGCGTGTGTTCATTCTGATGCTTCACGGCGCAGTCGGAACGATGGCCGGTTTCGGAGAAAAGGCATTTGAAACCGTCGAAGGCGTGGCTAACGAACTGAAATTAAAGAATCCTCCAATCTGCTGGGCCTCTTCCAGAGATACTGTTGCAGAATATCTTGCCACATTGGGTATACTTGCGGGAACGCTGGGACGTATCGCTAATGAAATTCTCGCAAGCTCCACCAGCGAAGTTGGCGAGTTAAGAGAGCCGATGGGCCGCAACACGGTTGGCTCCTCCACAATGCCGCACAAGCGTAATGCGAACGTTGCCGAAATGTCTGTTTCGCAATGTCGGATTGTTGCAAGCAATGCGATGCTCGGCATGATCGCCCAAGTCTGCCAGCATGAACGTGATGCTCGTATCTGGAGAATGGATTTTCATAACGTACCTGAATCCAGTGTCATCGTTGGTCGCATGCTTTTTGCGCTGGCCAATGTTGTCGAAGGAATTGAAGTCGACGAAAAGAACATTAATCGCAATCTGAACCTCCTTGGCGGTCTACTTCTTTCCGAAGCTGTCATGTTTGCACTCGGAGAGAAGATGGGTAAGCAAAAAGCACATCATCTCTTGAGGGAACTTACTCTCGCTCAGAAAGACGATCTCACCTTTATCCAGAGACTGCATGCTAATCCGGAAGTTAAAGCTGTGATGACCGACGAAGAGATCGATGCTATTTTTGATTACAGCAAGTATTTGGGAATGGCTCCTCAAATAGTTGATCAAGTGGCGGCTTACTGCCATGAAATGGCCAAAACCGATCCGAAATCACTTCAATAACTAAACAGAAATTTCCACGGTACATGATTATTGAATCATGTACCGCCTCTCCAAGGAGGATATATGGCTGGCCTAATTATTTCGTTGGCTGTGACAGTTTGGATCGCAGTCATGCTTCTAAAAAAGTACTACGCTCCAGGCGTATTACTCATCGGCGGTTTAATCCTGATCATTATTTCAGCCTGCATGGGGACGGGGCAACTCATTGATGGCAAATTCGCAACTGGTTTTACTCCTTTTGACGTGTTTGAATCGGTCAGAAGAATGTTCTCAACGAGAACAGCCGGTCTAGGTCTGCAGATCATGATGATTGCGGGTTATTCCACTTACATGGACAAGATTCAGGCAAACAAAGCGCTATGCGATATCTTTGCCAAACCGCTGAACAAGCTACATTCTCCCATGCTGGTTTTTGCCCTTGTCTTCATTATCACTCAGTTTCTTTCTATTTTCGTGCCGAGCGGCGCGGGTATGGCATTGCTTGCCATGATTTGTTTCTATCCTCTGCTGATTAGGGCAGGTTTATCTCGGTTAACAGCTCTTGCGATTATTTGTTCGACCCGAATGTTCGGTTGGGGACCTGCCTCTCCGAATGGCAACTTCGCAGCCGGACTGCTTCATATTGACGTCACAGAGTATTTCTTAGTTTACCAGACGCCGATTGTACTGTTCACTTTGGGATTCGTTCTCGTTGCACATTTAATCGTTCAGCCTTATTGGGATAAAAAAGAAGGCAAAGACGAGCAGGCGCTTGAGCTTTTAAAGGACTTTGAAGACGGCGGAGACAAACCTCCATTGATTTACGCCATCCTTCCAGTTCTGCCTCTAGTCCTGATTTTGAGCTGCAGCCCATTAGTCGTCAATTATTTCCATTTTCCGTGGAAAATTAAGATGAACATTGCTAATGCCATGTTCATGTGCACTTTCCTTGCTCTCATGTTCGAGTTTGTTAGACAACGTTCGATGCAGAAAGCACTCAATGGTTTCAAAGAGTACTTCAATGCCATGGGTAAGATTTTCTCGCTGGTTGTCTGTCTTATCGTTGCCGGTGAAGTATTTGCCAAAGGCCTTATGATGACAGGTGCCTTGGACACTTTGGTTTCCAGCGCGCAGTCTGCAGGTTTAGGAGCCAAATCCCTTACCTCGGCCTGCAGTTTAATCACCATGGTTTCCGCGACAATGATGGGTTCCGGTAATGCGGCATTCTTCTCCTTTGCCGCCATGGTTCCTAAGATTGCAACCGCACTGAATATTGATCCGGTCGTCATGACAGTTGCTCTGGACGAATATGCTAGCTTTGGAAGAACCATTTCCCCGATCTTCGGTGCCATCATAGCCGTTTCCGGTATGGCCGGCGTCTCTCCGTTTGCTGCAGCGAAGAGAACTTTAATCCCGACATTAGTGGCCGCAGCGGTTGCTCTGCCGTTCATCTTCTTCTATTTCAATCTTTAATCCATTCGACCTCAACTCAAAACACTCGGCTTAAGTTCGCTTAAGTCGGGTTTAGGAGACATTTATGCCCGAAACAAGTTTAAGTATCAGAAAGGGCGTGGGAATGCGAGAGCGTTACGCTGTTCTGATCTTTACTGTGATCTGCCTCGCATACCTTTTTGTGACCTTTCACAGAGTCACCCCGAACATCATCGCAGTAGACCTGACTAAAGACCTCAACCTCTCAGCTGTCACTTTAGGATGGATGTCATCTGTATTCTTCTTTACCTTCGGGTTAATGCAGCTGCCCTCTGGTCTTTTAGCCGATACCCTTGGACCCAAGAAGACAATTCCGGCGTTTTTTGCCATCGCAGGTTTAGCAAGCGTATGGTTCGGAATGACGGACACGGTATGGGTTTTAATTTTGACCAGAGCCTTAATGGGGTTTGGCGTATCTGTTATTTTTGTCTGCGGCGTTAAGCTCATTTCTAACTGGTTCCCTCCGGACCGCTTTGCCTCTATGAACGGTCTTTATTTAGGAATGGGCGGTATCGGACTAATTTTAGGGTCAGGTCCTCTGGCTTATCTTTGCGCCAGTTTAGGCTGGAGAGGTGCAATGATCGCAACCGGTATCGTCACCGTGGCAATCGCAACAGCCCTACAGTTTATGGTCTTCGATAAACCGGAAGACAAAGGGTTTGAATCTTTCCAAGCACAAAGCGACAAAAAAGTGGACGCGGTTCAGCTGATGAAAGACAACATCAGGAGGATTTGTTCGTCTTGGCAGTTCTGGTTGATAGCAGTTTGGTTCTGCTGCCACTTCACAATTCACATGGCTTTCGGTGGTGTATGGGGAGGCCCCTTCCTAATGGATGTCCATCACTTAAGCAGAGTCGAAGCCGGCAACGTCATCAATATGATGGGTATCGGCATGCTCGTGGGCGGTCCCATCAACGGGTATCTCTCTGATAAAGTTTTCCACGCCAGACGTCCCGTAATGATCATCAACTCACTTCTAATGATTGCCACATTCGGTTGCCTTTATGCCCTAGGTGAAAACTTCTCGCTCATTACCTGCTATGTTTGGTTCTTTGCCATAGCTGCTTTCGGTATGGGCGCTTTGTCACTTGGTTTTGCCTCGATGAAAGATATTTTCGGCGCTTCTGCTACGGGTACAGCAAGCGGTCTTTTAAATGCTTTCCCGAGTTTTGCGGTTGCCTTTATTCAGCCGCTGACCGGTGCGATTCTGGAAGCTTCCGGGAAATCGGCTGCAGGGACTTTTACCTCGACCGGTTTTTCCAATGCTGCGCTTTTATATATAGGTCTTGGCGTTTTAGGTCTTGCTGCTGCATTCATAGCCAAAGAACCCCTTTCGAATTTAAAATGAAAGTTACCTTGATCTTATAGTTTTCGGGAGTTTGAATGTCTTTTGGACCTACCCTTAGAGACCATTTGCAAAATGCCGGTTTTTCTCAAGCTTACTTTGCAGAAAGTTTAGGAATTTCCCGCGCCCGTTTAAATAATTATTTGATGGGGCGGAGTGAACCGGACTATGAGCTGTTGCGCCAAATGGCCAAGAAATTGGATGTTTCCGTTGATTCACTGCTCGAAGTCGAGTCAAGAAACATTCCTAAGGAACAGGCCAAAGTGAAGAGCTTTGAAGCGAGTTCCGAACTTGTTCTGCGTTCAAGCAAACCTGAAATGGAGAACGGTCCCTACAGCTGGATTCCGCTTTATAAGACGACAGTAAATGGTTTTAATTTCTCCGATGTGCCCGTCGCCTGGATGCGTATCCCAGAAAAACAAACAAACTCCCTTGCTGACAAGACTGATTATGCATTACTAGTCTCTGAAGATTCAATGAGTCCTCATTTTTTACTCAGAGATATTGTCTTAATTCGTTCTACGATTTCATATCTTTTTTTGCAAACTCGACCCGACAATGCTTTTTTCGCAGTTCGCACTCAGGAGGAAGACAAAATCGGTTTAACCATCAGACGGTGTTTTTTTCAAAACAACATGTTGACGATGGTAGCCGTCAATCCCAGCGTTGCGCCCATAGTCATGGATATTGGTCAGACTCCGTTTGTCCCGATAACCGGAAAAGCGGTCTCCATGCTGAGGGTATATTCGGACTTAGAAAAGGCTTTGGAGGAGTAGATGATTAAGCTTTTTAAGAAGTCGTCACGTTATCAGCAGACTTTCTCAAATCGAAAAATCGAAGGGTTCTCTCTTTTTTCTTCGAGCGCACAATTTGATTCCATTAACCAATATTTTGGCGACATTTATTCTTTTTGTGACTATCACGGCTTTCCAGGCTATGGAATTCCGATGCATCCTCACGAACACTTCACAGTCATCAGCATGATTGTGGAGGGGCGGATGCACTTCCAGGACCAACTCGGGCATGATCTCATTGCAAGTCGAGGAGATGTCTATTGGTTTCATGCTGGAAAAGGCTATCTCCACTCCGTCCATAATGAAGGACCTGGGAAATGCCGGTTTATCAGTATTTGGCTTCGCCAGACACTCAACAAGGATGAAGTTTCCTTTCATTATCAGCCTGGGGTCTTTAAAGAATTAAAGGACGGAACCGTTAAAAAGCTCTATCCCCTTGCTGAAGAAGACTGTCTGAGCGAAAACGAGCCTGTGTTGCATTATGGAAAAGTCGATAGTGAAAAAGTAGTAATCGCCTGCTCACCCTCATCGGTCGGCCTTCTTTATATAATTAAAGGCTCTTTGCTTACCAATGATCTCGAGCTTAATGAAGGGGATCACATTCGTTACGAAAAGATTAAATCCCTCGAACTGATTCCTCAGGAAGAATCTGAATTCGTCGTCGTCCAAATGTCGAACCGATGAGATTTAATTATGTCAATCACTCAGAAACTTGCAGATTACTTATTTAAGATTAAATATGAAGAATTACCCCATGACATCATTTTGAAAACCAAAATGTGCCTGGTTGATTTTCTTTGTGCCGAATGGGCTGCAAAAGAAGATAAGCTTTCAGCTACCTACCGGACTTTAGCCGTATCTTTGGGAGGTGCGGACTCTTACAAGATATTCGGAGGTAACACTACTTCACTTGGATTTGCTGCATTTGCAAACGGTTCCATTGCGCACATCAAAGAAGTGGATGATCTTCAGAGAAAAAGCACAATGCATGTGGGGATAACCGTTTTCCCGGCTTTGCTTGCGCTTGCCGAGAAAAATGGGTTAGACGGCAAAAGATTCATTGAAGCGACAGTCGCCGGGTATGAGGCGGCTATTCGCGTTGGTGAAACACTGGGGCGTGAGCATTATGCGATTTTTCACACAACCGGAACGGCAGGAACTTTTGGAGCGGCGGCAGCAGCAGCGAAGTACCTTGGGTTAACGAGTGAAGAGACTGCAGATGCGTTGGGTCACGCTGGTACGCAGGCGGCCGGCCTGTGGCAGTTTTTAGCCGACGGAGCCGTCGCGACTAAACCGGCGCATGCCGGTAAAGCCGCTATGAACGGTCTCATTGCTGCTTTTATGGCCAAAGACGGGATTAAAGGAGCGCAGCATATTTTAGAAGGCGAGAAGGGTTTCGGAAGGATTGGGGCTCCCGGCAAGAGCATGGAGTCTATTGCCGAAAATCTAGACAACAATTATCGTATCAGCGAAATCTGTTTTAAATGCTATCCGTGTTGCGGCCAGACGCATTCAATGCTCGACGCTTTAAGAGACTTGATGTCCGAAAATTCTTTAACAAAAGAAGACATTAGCAAAGTTCTGGTTCATGCATACAAGCAAGCGATTGCGCTCTGCTCCAATAAGGATCCCAAAACTTTAAATGAGGCTCGGTTTTCTCTGCCACTATGTTTAGGGTGTGTTCTTTCAAGAGGCAATTTGAATTTTGCGGATATGGAGGAGCAGATTCTGAAAGATGAGGACATCCGAGCAGAAAGCCAAAAGGTAGAGATTATTTTTGATGAAGAAGTCGATAAACTCTTTCCTGCCACACGACCCTGCATTATTGAATTAACTTTGGCAGACGGAAGAGTACTTTCAAAGAAAAACCTATACCGCAGAGGCGACCCTGAAAAGCCCCTGAGACCTGCGGAGCTTTCGTCAAAATTCAGGTCCCTGACTGCTGATGTTTTAACACTTGAGCATCAGGCAATGATAGAGAACTGGGCTTACTCCATTGAAGATGAGGAAAAGGTTCCGGAGTTTATTTACGAATAAAGAACGGAAAAGAACTAGGGAAACTCTAGGAAGATTCACCCTTTTTTTGTAAAATGAAACTCAAAAAAGTGAAATCAAAAAAGTGAAATCAAAAAAGGGGATCAATTATCCTCCCTAAATTTACCTCTTTTTAAGCCTATTTCCCTCTCAAAAGGCTCAATGAGAACACTAAGGTATCTCGGCACTCCTGTTTCGGTACAGAACTCTCCGTTCTGTGGGACGGTGATTTCTGTTTCGAAACCGGGGTCGCGGGACACCTACAATGGTTGCAAAGCAAGCGAAGCTCAAAAAGTTTTCAAAACTAAACCCCCGTACTAACCCTCCGTAGTCCCATAGTAATGGAGCCCTTCGTTTCCAAATGGCCTCAAGGCACTAGCCTAAAGATTTCACATCAAACTAACCCCTCGTAGCATCGCTTGACTTGAGGTCTCGGTTGCTGTAAAAGTGGCTGACTTATAGGGGGTTAACGTGATTTGGGCACACTTCCCCTTACCCCCGAGGTTTACGGAGTCGGGGCCGCTCCGGTTTTTTCATTCGCAAGCCTTCATTAGCTGTAAAACTCAGCGTAGTAATCCTCGTAAGTCGGACTAAGACGGATTGTAAATGTCTTATGCCCTAAATTCTTTACATAAGGGCATGCCTAAGCACCGACAGAGTCGGTGCAGC
>ENA-OPXQ01001909-OPXQ01001909.1-human-gut-metagenome-genome-assembly--contig:-NODE-1909-length-10426-cov-1.588854_pt1 | contig 10426 bp, 7 predicted proteins | sample MGYA00241769_ERZ502042 | MGnify/ENA primary metagenome ERZ502042 (study PRJEB25962, sample SAMEA2041934) | human gut metagenome | biome: human gut; feature: human-associated habitat; material: faeces...
TTTCGAATGTTACCAATTCTGCAGAAAATGTTTCATTGGGAGGTACGATGACTACCACTACTACACAGATAACAACTGACTTTGCATTGGAACAGGATTTGAGCTTTATAACGAAAGGATTGAGTGCAAGGGCTATGGTTTCTTGGGATAATACTTTTGTAGAATGGAAGCGCGGTATCAATGACCTATATAACGACGCACAACATAAATGGATTAATCCGGATACAGGGGAGGTCAGTTATAAAAAGTCGTATGACAACAATACAGGTTTTGATTTTATGCAGGGTGTAATGTGGAATACGGAAGGTGGTGAAGTCAAGAATTGGGCGACACAGCGTAACCTTAATTATCAGGCACAGTTAAATTGGGCCCGTAGTTTTGGAAAGCATAATGTTACCCTTATGGGATTGTTCAGTCGTCAAGAAACGGCTACAGGAAGTGAAATTCCTCACTATCGTGAAGACTGGGCATTCCGTACTACTTATAATTGGGCGGATAGGTATTTTATTGAATATAATGGTGCTTATAATGGTTCCGAGAAGTTCAGCAAAGAAAATCGTTTTGCATTCTTTAATTCCGGTGCTATCGGATGGATGGTTAGTGAAGAACCGTTTATGAAATTCTTGAAAGAACGCAGAATTTTGGATATGTTGAAAATTCGTGCTTCTTATGGTGAAATCGGTGATGATAATGTAAAAACACGTTGGTTGTATATGAACCAATGGGCTTACGGCGGAACCTCGTCTTTGGATGTAGATCGTGGTGAAAGTCCATATACTTGGTATCGTGAATCAGCAGTAGGTAATTCTGATGTGCATTGGGAGAAAGTAAAGAAATTGAATTTTGGTATTGATTACTCTTTTTTGGATGGTTTGTTTGCAGGTAGCGTGGAAGTCTTTCGTGATAAACGTACTGATATTCTGGTGGGTGGAAGCGATCGGGCTATTCCTTCTTATTTTGGTACTACAGCAGTTACTGCTAACTTAGGTAAGGTTAGAACCAAAGGTTATGAGTTGGAACTTCGTATCAACAAGACATTTTCCAATAAGATGCGCGTTTGGGCTAATATGAGCATGACCCATGCGGAAAATAAGATACTTGAAAAAGACGATGCTCCATTGTTGGCTGGGTATCAAAAGGTGGCTGGTTATGCCATTGGTCAGAATAAGGCATATATTGATAATGGATAATTCTTATGACGATGTGATTGGTAGCCCGCAGCATGATACAAACAATTCACAACGTCTTCCCGGAGACTATTATATTGTCGATTTCAATGGGGATGGTGTCGTCGACAGCAAGGACCAAGCTCCTTACGGTTACTCTGATACTCCACAGAATACATATAATGCTACTCTTGGCTTTGAGTGGAAGGGATTTAGTGCTTTTGTTCAGTTCTATGGTGTAAACAATGTGACTCGTGTCGTTCAGTTGACCAGTTTTGGCAGTCAGATGAATACGGTGTATGACCAGGGTAGCTGGTGGTCTGAGGCTGGCGATGCGGCCGATGTTGTAACTCCGCGCTGGTTGTCAAAGGTGAGCGGTTACAGTAATGGTACGCAATACTATTATGACGGTTCTTATATTCGTCTGAAAAATGCAGAGATAGCCTATACCTTTACAGATGGATGGGTGCGAAAACTCGGGGTGAAAAATTTGAAGATTTACTTAAATGGAAACAACTTATGGGTATGGTCTAAGATGCCGGACGACCGTGAATCGAATTTTGCAGGTTCGGGTAATCAAGGGGCGTATCCTACGGTGAAACGTTTCAACTTAGGTGTTAAATTTACATTATAATCAAAGTACTATGAGAAAAATATATAGAACTCTTTTATGCGGTAGCTTATTGCTCTTCTCGTTGGGATTTTCATCTTGTGAGGACTATCTAGACAAGGAAGCTGACTCTACTGTATCTGAAGAAGAAGCATTTAAGAACTTTAGGAATTTTCAGGGGTTTATCGAGGAAATATACAACTGTATTCCTGATAAGGAGAAGAACAATTATACTACTTCCTGGAACTGGGGAGATGATGAAATATTCAACCCGGAAGGTGACAGCCACATGACGCATCAGGTCGATTTGGGTAACTTCCGTGCATGGTCTACCAATAATCAATGCTGGCTCTATCGTACCGGCAGTGATCCTACGGCTACTTATCATCCGAACAGTGACGGCAATGCTAAGTTTAAACATTCACTGTGGCCACATGCATGGTATTGTATACGTAAGGCTAACATCGGTATCGCTAATCTAGAAAGGTTAACGGAAGCTACGGATGAGGAGAAAAAACTGATTGCCGGTCAGCTTTATTTTTTCCGCGCATGGTGGCACTTTGAAATGATGCAATATTTTGGTGGCTTGCCTTATATTGATACAGTCTTATCTGCTACAGAGAAAATGTCTTTGCCACGTCTGAGTTATCAGGAATGTGCAGATAAAGCAGCAGTCGATTTCCGTATGGCAGCGGATTTGCTTCCTATTAATTGGGATAACACAACTGTTGGCAAACAAACCGCGGGTAAGAATGATTTGCGTATCAACAAGATTATGGCATTAGGCTATCTGGGCAAGAATTATCTTTGGGCTGCCAGTCCTCTGATGGAACATGGTGCGCAGCTAGGTGGAAGCAATACTTACAATTACAATACAGAATATGCAAAAAAAGCAGCAGAGGCATTCGGAGAGTTACTGACACTTGTCGAAAGCGGGCAGACGCAATATGCATTGGCGCAGTTTGATTATAGTGATATTTATAATCATACCAAATCGGCATCTGCTTCTAATAGTTATTCTGAAATATTCTATACTACTGGTCAGAACTGGAAAATGCCGGGTACTACAGAAGCTATTTTCCGTGGTCCGTCCGAAGACTTCAACGGTAGTAACTGGAATATGACCAAGTTGTGGGGACCTAAAATTTATGGTTTGGTTGAACATGATAATATCATCCACCAACCTACTGCCAACTATGTGAATTTATATGGTATGGAGAACGGTTTGCCATTGAGTGAAGATGAAACAAAATCCGGTTTTAGAAAGAATTCTCCATTTAGAAATCGTGATGCCCGTTTTTATCATGACATAGTTTTTGACGGATTCCATTATGTCAATGCAGCTATTCCTGAAGCAGACAAGGAATTCTTGCGCTATTGCACTCTGTATACGGGCGGAGCTATGAGAGCCGTGGCCAATGCTAGCCGTACCGGCTATTTCATCCAGAAATTAGTACCGCATCAGGCTAATAAATATGACGGACTCTATAATTGGTCGGGTAACCTGCATACATATTTACCTTACATGCGTTTGGCGGATATTTATCTGATGTATGCTGAGGCTTGTGCGGCAGTAGACGGTGCTGCAGGTAAATCTACGAATTTTGGTAAAACGGCTGAAGATGCGATCAATACTTTGCGTAAACGTGCAGGAGTAGGCCCTGTTGGTGGAGGGGAACCGGGTGATGAAAAAGGTACTCTTTGTCCGGAATATATTTCCAATTCCCAGAAATTTATGGATGAAGTTCGTCGTGAACGTGCTGTCGAGTTGTCTTTTGAAGGTTTCCGCTTTAACGATTTGCAGCGTTGGTTGCTGCTGACCGAAGAGCCCTATACTATTAAGACTTCACAAGAATTCGAACGTGTAGAGAATGAAGACTTTTATAAGAATAATGATCCGGCAGAGGCAGAAGTGAGAAACTTCCGTGAGGAGACTATTTTGAAACGGGTATTTGGAACGAAGCATTACTGGTTCCCCTTATTGGATAATGACGTGTATCTGTATGCTGAATTCCCGCAGAATCCGGGATGGTAATCCCTTATGGTTACTGAATGTATAATTATAAATGAATAAACAATGAAACATATATATAGAAGATTCATTCTCAGTGCAGTGCTTGTTTTTCCGGTTGTTATTTCTGCCGGTGCACAAGAGTTGGCAGGGGATAATGCAAGTTCGCTGCAAAACGATTCGTTGGTGCAGGTGGCTTTCCGAAAGGTTTCTCAGAACAATTTATTAGGAGGTGCCTCAGTAGTAAATGTAGAGGAATTGACGAAGAAAAATTACAATACATGGAGCTTGACCGATATGCAGGGATATGTCGGTGGTTATAATGGTAACTCATTGTGGGGAATGGATGAAAAGCTGATATTGGTGGACGGGGTACCTCGCAATATTGATTATATTTCTCCTACGGAAATCAGCCAAATAACCTTTTTGAAAGGTGCGCAAGCTGTGGTGCTCTATGGAAGTCGTGCGGCTAAAGGAGTAATTATGATTACAACTAAAAGAGGTAAGAGTACGGATCTTCAAGTAGATGTACGCGCCAATACAGGGTTTTATGTCGCAAAGAGTTACCCCGAATATTTAGGTTCGGCCGAATACATGACTCTTTATAATGAAGCACGTGCCAATGACGGGCTCGGTGCTCTCTATAGTGCGGAGGATATTTACCATTATGGATCCGGTGAGAATCCTTATCGTTATGCTAATGTGAATATGTATTCGTCGGACTATATCAAGAAGGCATATAATCGTTCGGATGTTACAGCCGAAATTTCGGGTGGCAATCATCGTGCCCATTTTTATACGAATATAAATTATCTTCGTTCCAATGACGTTTTCAAAATCGGTGAAGCGAAGCATAATGGGACCAATGGTTTAAATATTCGCGGTAACGTAGATTTGACATTGAATGACTTTATTACAGCTTATGTGAATGCTAAAGTATCTTTCTATTCACGTCGTAGTGCCAATGGGTCTTATTATTGGAGTGCGGCATCTACATTGCGTCCCAATCGTATTTCTCCGTTGATTCCGTTGAGTTATATTGATGCAAATGCAGCCAGTGCATGGGATTTGGTGGCGAATAGCAATAATATAGTTGATGGAAAATACTTTTTGGCAGGAACACAATCTGATATGACAAATGTATTTGGCGATTATTATGCTTCAGGTTATAGCAAAGCAACAGATCGTTCGTTCCAGTTTGATGCGGGAGTGAACATTGGTTTGGACAAGGTGTTGAAAGGACTCTCTTTTCATACTCGGTTTTCTGTAGATTACTCTACTGCTTATATTACTTCTTATAATAACAGCTATGCCACATATGCGCCTACCTGGTCTAATAATGGCGGGAAAGATATTATTGTCGGTTTGACAAAATACAATGAGGACAAGAAGTCCGGTGTGCAGAATATCAGCGGCAGTTCGGATAACCAGACTGTTTTATTCTCCGGCCAGTTCGATTACGAAAACACTTTTAATGATGATCATCATTTGGCTGCCATGTTAATAGCCTCTGGTTATCAACAAAGTTATTCAGGAGAATATCATAAGACAAGCAATGTAAATTTGGGCATGCAGTTGGGATATAACTTCCGCAATAAATATTATGCCGATTTTGGTGGGGCTGTTATACATTCTGCAAAGTTGGCTCCGGGACATCGTAATGCTTTCTCACCTTCTTTGACATTGGGCTGGAAATTATCAAACGAGAGCTTTCTGGAAAATTCTCCGGTAGTGGACGAACTGATGTTGAGTGTGTCCGGTAGTATCTTGAATACGGATTTGGGAATTGACAACTATTATATGTATGATGGTTATTACAACCAGTCGGACGGTGCATGGTGGGGATGGCGCGAGAGTGTATCCCTACACTCTACTAACTCCAAACAAGGGGCGAATGAAGACTTGAGCTTTATCAAGCGTAAAGAGCTTTCAGTTAATCTGAAAACTTCTTTATGGAACCGGATGATAACAGCGGATGCATCTTTCTTTGTTAATTCAATCGAAGGTAAAATCGTGACTTCTACTACTCAGTATCCGGAGTATTTCTTCACTTATTATCCGACTGCTTCGTTTCGTCCGTACATCAACTACGATAATGACCGTCGCATGGGATTTGATTTCAACGTAAACTACAACAAACGTTTCGGCAAGGTTGATTTTACAGCGGGCGTTACCGGAACTTACTATACAACGAAAGCTACCAAGCGGGATGAATTGTATCAGGATAAATACCAATACCGTAAAGGATATGCTGTTGACGGTATTTGGGGATTACAGTGCATCGGATTCTTCAAGGATGAGCAGGACATCATCGATTCTCCAGAACAGCGTCTTGGCGGTACAATAAGACCGGGTGATTTGAAGTATGTAGATCAGAATAATGACGGTATAATTGATGATAAAGATCAGGTTTATCTGGCTCGTGGAGGTTGGTATGGAGCTCCCTTGGCGTTGGGTATAAACTTGACTGCTAAATGGAAAGGATTAACTTTCTTTGTATTGGGTACAGGTGAGTTTGGCGGACATGCCATGAAAAACAACGAGTCTTATTATTGGATATCCGGTGAAGATAAATACTCGGCAGTAGTCCGGGGGCGTTGGACTCCGGAAACGGCAGCAACAGCTACTTATCCGCGTCTGACTACAGAAAGTGGAACTAATAACTTTTATTCTTCCGACTTCTGGATGTATAAGACGGATGCTTTCCGTTTGGCAAAAATACAGGTCACGTATGACCTGCCTTCCAAGTGGTTTAAGAATAGTTTTGTTCATGGAGTATCCGCATATATCAGCGGTTCTGATTTGCTCACAATATCCAAGGAACGCAAGGCGCTGGAATTGAATGTTGGCTCCAGCCCGCAATGCCGCTTCTATAATTTAGGTGTGACTGCAACTTTCTAATACAGATTATTTCAATAATTAAAGAACGAAATTATGAAAAATATATTCAAATTATTGGCTTTCTTACCTCTGCTGACTGCTTGTGACGATTTGTTTGAACCGGCACTAGAGAACAACAGAGATCTTGAGGCTATGTATAAAGAACCGAGCTATGCGCAGGGTATACTTGCGAACGCTTATATTATACTTCCTTACGAAACTTCACCTACAAGTGACTTGGCTACGGATGATGCTGTGACTAATGAGATTTCCAGTAACTATCTGCGAATGGCTACAGGTTCCTGGACTGCCAATAATAATCCGGTTTCCCAGTGGCAGAATCGTTTCAATGCTATCCAGTATATCAATCTTTTTTTGGAGAATGTAGATAAGGTAGAATCCGGTGTCCGTTTGCGTTATCAGTATAAAGACCCTTATACCGGTGAGGAAGAAGAAATCCTGATCGAGAATACCGAAACCCGTGACCAACCGAAGAATCGTGAGAATGCAATGCGTCAGTTACGTTCTATCTTATATGATAAGGAATTGCAGCACCGTATGGCAGAACAGGCGAAGGTGGAAGCCGGTAAGAAGAAAATCGAATGGGGTTCTCAAATCCGAAGCTACGTATTTGATGACCGTCGTGTGAAAGACCACCGTACCAACTATCAAACCTCGGATGTGAACGGCGTGATGGATGGCAAAATAGATGGTTTTATCAAAGCTTATTTGATGGAGTTTTCTTCACAAGAATCATAAAAAATAAAATTAGCAAGAATTATTTTTGGAAAGTTAATAGATTTGTACTTACTTTGTTAGCGTTGAACTTTAAAGCTAACTATTATGGGTAAGGTGAAGAAAAAAGTAGCAATTAGTAAGAAAGAAGAAGAACAAGCCCAGAAGGTTGTCAAAATAGTGTTCGTCTCATTAATTATTTTGGCATTGATTATGCTGATCGCATTTTCCTTTTTCGGCTGATAAGTTCGCCACAAATTATACGGTTAACCCAGATTGTTTGGTTATTGATAGGATAAATATCAAATCCGATCTGTGTTAATCTGCGTAATTTGTGGCGAACTCTTTGTTTTGTAATGCATTTGTGTTCTCTGTAATATAAATGTAACTTTTCTGTCATTTTCCCGTAGTTAATTTGTCATCTCCGTGTATCCTCACAGTTGTACTTTTGCCGTGAATTTAGTAGCAGACAACTGAAATGAGTAGAATCAGAACAACCGTCGTCATGCTTTTGCTGGCGACAATGGCCTTTGGACAGGCAAAAGAAGATGCCGGGGATGGCAAGAAGCTGGATAAGCAGACAATGGAATTTAAGGATTACCTGCCGGAGATTCACGGAACTATCCGGGGAAAATATGAATACCAGACAGAAACAAGTGAAAGCCGTTTTGAAGTACGTAATGCACGCTTCAGTGTTTCGGGAAATGTGCATCCGATAGTTGCTTATAAAGCGGAAATCGACCTTTCCGACGAAGGTTCCATTAAAATGCTTGATGCGTATGCACGTGTTTTTCCGGTGAAAGACCTGAATTTTACGATCGGTCAGATGCGCGTTCCTTTCACGATAGATGCTCACCGCTCACCACATCAGCAGTATTTTGCCAACCGTTCATTCATTGCCAAGCAAGTAGGAAATGTGCGTGATGTCGGTTTGACGGCTGGTTATACGAATAAAGACGGTTTCCCATTTATTCTTGAAGGAGGATTATTCAACGGCTCCGGTTTGACCAATCAGAAAGAATGGCATAAAACACTGAATTACTCCATAAAAGCGCAGTTACTGCCTAATAAGAACTGGAATCTGACACTTAGCACCCAAATGATAAAACCGGAAAATGTGCGGATTAATATGTACGATGCCGGTGTCTATTATCAGAATGACCGTTTTCATATTGAGGCGGAATATTTATATAAAATGTACGGTCACGAAGCATTTAAAGATGTTCATGCAGTGAATAGTTTTATTAATTACGATTTACCATTAAAGAAAGTATTCAATAAAATCTCCTTCCTGGCTCGCTATGATATGATGACCGATCATAGTGATGGTAAGATGGATGAAACGACAAAAGCTTTGATTATAAATGATTATGCCCGACATCGTGTGACAGGCGGAATCACATTAAGTCTTTCCAAAGCTTTCATTGCCGACCTCCGACTGAACTTCGAGAAATATTTCTATAAGAACTCCGGCGTTCCAAAAGAATCGGAACGGGACAAAATCGTGATTGAGTTCATGACGAGATTCTGAAATAAATAGAGACTTGAAAATTGAGAATTGTAGTTTTCTGATACATGATGTGAGGTATCAAACTATCATTTTTTAATTCTCAATTTTCAATTTTTAATTTATCTTTGTGCCATGGCACAGGAAATAGAACGTAAATTTTTAGTTATCGGTGAATTCAAGTCTTCGGCTTTTGCGCAGAGTCATATTGTGCAGGGGTATATCAGTAGTGCTCGCGGGCGTACTGTCCGGGTTCGTATTCGGGATGAAAAAGGTTATCTGACAATAAAGGGAGCTTCTAATGCTTCCGGTACCAGTCGTTATGAATGGGAAAAGGAGCTGGCCTTATCAGAAGCAGAAGAATTGATGAGGCTTTGCGAACCGGGGATTATTGACAAGACCCGCTATTTGGTACGTAGTGGCAAACATGTATTTGAAGTCGACGAGTTTTATGGTGAGAATGAAGGACTTATTGTGGCAGAAGTAGAGTTGGAATCGGAAGATGAGGCTTTTGTAAAACCCGACTTTATCGGTGAGGAGGTAACGGGCGACATACGCTACTATAACTCACAGCTAATGAAAAAACCGTATAAAACGTGGTGAGCGTTAACAAATAAACCGTATATTTGTTCTTATATAAAAAAGAGAGCAGTGTATGGATATGGAACAGTTGTACAGTTATGTGCCGCGTGAATTGGTTACTTTTGTTTTAGTAACCTTGTTTTCTTTATTAATCGGACTTTCGCAACGTCGAATCAGTCTGAAGCGTGAGGGGGAAACTACTCTTTTCGGAACCGACCGCACCTTTACCTTTATTGGTATACTGGGTTACTTGCTTTATATCTTAGACCCTACGGATATGCGTCTGTTTATGGGAGGTGGAGCGGTATTGGGATTGCTGTTGGGATTAAACTATTATGTAAAGCAATCACAATTTCATGTTTTTGGTGTAACTACCATCATTATTGCTCTGATTACTTATTGTATGGCTCCTATCGTAGCTACCCAACCTTCCTGGTTTTATGTTATGGTAGTTGTGACTGTGCTCCTGCTGACTGAACTCAAACATACTTTTACGGAATTTGCGCAACGAATGAAGAATGATGAAATGATTACGTTGGCAAAGTTCCTAGCTATCAGTGGTATTATCTTGCCGATGCTTCCACATAAGAATCTGATTCCGGATATTAATCTTACTCCTTATTCTATCTGGTTGGCAACGGTAGTAGTATCCGGCATTTCCTATCTCTCTTATCTATTAAAGAGATATGTATTCCATGAATCCGGAACGTTAGTTTCTGGTATTATTGGTGGATTATACAGCAGTACGGCTACGATCTCGGTACTTGCCCGTAAAAGCCGAAAAGCATCAGAGCAGGAAGCGACTGATTATGTTGCTGCCATGTTGCTGGCTGTTAGCATGATGTTTCTGCGATTTATGATACTGATACTTATTTTCAGTAGAGAAATCTTCCTGTCTATTTATCCATATCTGTTGACTATGGCTGTAGTCGCGG
>ENA-OPXQ01001912-OPXQ01001912.1-human-gut-metagenome-genome-assembly--contig:-NODE-1912-length-10405-cov-4.987246_pt1 | contig 10405 bp, 8 predicted proteins | sample MGYA00241769_ERZ502042 | MGnify/ENA primary metagenome ERZ502042 (study PRJEB25962, sample SAMEA2041934) | human gut metagenome | biome: human gut; feature: human-associated habitat; material: faeces...
TCCGAACAAAATCTCCCACAAATTGTGACGCACATCTTGCGTAAAGCATTTTTCAGACACGCTCTGGCAGGCAGAAAACATACAGCAAAAAGAGAATGTAAACAGGCTGGCAGACAGAAACAGATAAATTTCTGATTGACAGAGTACCTGTTTGGGTGTAAAAATATAAAACAGTTACTGTGAAGGTCTTTGCCGGACGGTAACAGTAATAATTCCATAAAATGGCGGAAAAATGTCGAAAAACAAGAAATACACTTGCGTGATGCTAAGGTAATGTGGTAAAGTAGCCGGGTACAGAAGTGGTACCCGGTTACTTTTTGCAGTATATAAAATGACTGTATTCTGTTTTTGGATAAATATGTGAAGGAAACAGAACATACTTTGACAAATCCAGAGTGTATGAAAAAAAGAAGAAAAAAGGAGGAGTAAATTTGAGTGGTACAACAATGGTCATATTGTCCGCATTTGTTGCCTATCTGTTACTTATGATAGTCATTGGTGTGGTTTATATGAAAAAAACAAGCAGCTCGGAAGATTATTTTCTGGGCGGACGTGGACTGAATGCATGGGTAGCTGCTCTTTCAGCACAGGCATCAGATATGAGCGGATGGCTCTTAATGGGACTTCCGGGAGCAATTTATTCACTGGGAACAGGACAGATCTGGATTGCTGTAGGTCTGTTCATCGGAACTGTATTAAACTGGGTGTGTATTTCACACAGACTTCGTAAATATACGATCGCAGCAAACAATTCCCTTACAATCCCGGCATTTCTTGAGAACAGATTTCAGGATAAGAAGAGAATCCTGTTATTGCTTTCATCCATCGTGATCGTAATCTTTTTCCTGGTTTATACAGCTTCTGCACTGGCAGCAGGCGGTAAACTTTTTAACACAGTATTTGGAATTGATTATCATATAGCTCTGGCAATTGGTGCAGCAGTCATTCTCTGCTATACATTTATGGGGGGATTTATGGCTGTATGCGTAACTGACTTTGTACAGGGAACACTGATGCTGATCGGTCTTCTGATCGTTCCGCTGGTTGCATATCTGACACTGAGCGGAAGTCTGAGTGATCTTCTGACACAGAGCGGAGCACCGGGTGGAGCAGCAGCTTTCCTGAATCCTTTTGAGAACGGAGAGCGCCCATATACATTTGTTGAAATCTTTTCCCAGCTTGCATGGGGACTTGGATACTGCGGTATGCCTCATATCCTTACCCGCTTCATGGCTGTAAAGAGTGAGAAAGAATTAAAAAAATCCAGTGCGATCGCAATCGTGTGGGATATCCTTTCTCTGACAGCAGCGTGCTTTATCGGTATTATAGGTCGTGCATATCTGCTTCCGACTGTACTTGGTGAAAATGGTGCATCTTCCTCAGAGAGTGTATTTATCGAGATGATCAATAAACTGTTTTCCAGTCATCTGGGACTTCCGTTTATCGGAGGAATCTTCCTCTGCGGTATTCTTGCGGCAATTATGTCCACAGCGGATTCACAGCTTCTGGTAACAGCGTCCGCAGCATCTGAGGATTTATATCATCAGTTCATTAAGAAGGATGCAGACTCAAAGGAAATCCTTGCAGTTGCAAGACTTACGGTTATCGTGGTGTCTGTTCTGGCATTTGTGATTGCGTGGAATCCGAACAGCAGTATCATGGGACTGGTATCCAATGCATGGGCCGGTCTTGGTGCAGCATTTGGTCCGACTGTGGTAATGTCACTGTTCTGGAGAAGAACAAACCTTGCAGGTGCAGTTGCAGGTATTGTTTCCGGTGGTCTGACAGTTATCGTCTGGGATTATATACCGTTTGCAGCAGGACAGACTCTTGGTTCTTATACAGGACTTTATTCTCTGGCTGTAGGTTTTGCTGTCAGCCTTGTGATGATCATTATCTTCAGTCTGGCTACGAAAGCACCATCCAAAGAAATCACAGATGTGTTTGATAAAGTGACAGGAAAATAATAGAATAGAAAGACTATCCATTTTCGGATGAATTTGTTATAATGGCAGTAGCGCAAAAAAAGCGTTACTGCTTTTTTAACCTGATAAACTGCGGAGCAGTTATTCGGTTATGAGCAAGTAGCGAAGCGGATGATTTTATCCGCTTGATTATTACAAGAAGAAGGTGTCGCACATGAAGAAATATGATTATCTGATAGTAGGAGCCGGCCTTTTTGGTGCAGTATTTGCACATGAGGCCACAAGACGGGGGAAAACATGCCTTGTGATCGATAAGAGAGGTCATATCGGCGGTAATATTTACACAGAAGAAGTAGAGGGGATCCAGGTACACAGATACGGTGCACATATTTTCCATACTTCCAGAAAACAGGTGTGGGATTATATCAATCAGTTTGCAGAATTTAATCATTTTGTAAATTCACCGATCGCAGTCTATAAGGATGAGTTATATAATCTGCCGTTTAATATGAATACCTTCCATCAGCTCTGGGGAGTACGTACTCCTGCAGAGGCAAAAGCGAAGATACAGGAACAGATCGCAAGAATGCACATTACCCATCCGAAGAACCTGGAGGAACAGGCGCTTGCACTGGTTGGACAGGACGTATATGAGAAACTGGTAGAGGGATATACAAGGAAGCAGTGGGGCAGGGAGTGTAAAGATCTGCCGGCATTTATCATAAAAAGACTGCCTTTGCGTTATACTTATGATAATAACTATTTCAAAGATCCTTATCAGGGAATCCCCAAAGGTGGATATACACGTATTGTGAAGAAACTTCTGGAGGGTGTACAGGTATGTCTGAATACAGATTTCTTTGCAAACAGAGAAGAACTGACTGCACAGGCAGACAAAGTACTCTTTACAGGTATGATCGATGAATTTTATGACTATTGTTACGGAGAACTGGAATACAGATCACTGAAATTTGAGACAGAAGTGCTGGATATGGGAAATTATCAGGGCAATGCGGTTGTCAATTATACAGATTATGAAGTTCCGTATACAAGGATCATCGAGCATAAACATTTTGAATTTGGTACACAGCCAAAGACTGTGATCACCAGAGAATATCCGGCAGCATGGGAGAAAGGCAAAGAGCCGTACTATCCGGTCAATGACCCGAAGAACAGTGAACTGTTTGACAAATATGAACGTCGCGCACTGGAAGAGAAGAATGTGATCTTTGGCGGAAGACTCGGCATGTATCGCTACATGGATATGGATCAGGTTATTGAAGAGGCGCTGTCTCTGGCAGAAACAGAGCTTACCTATGAAGAGCCATGAAAGTAAATTTTGGGATTGTAAGATAAAGGTAGCAAACAGTTACAGATAAAGTAACCGGAAAGGATAAATATATGACAGACACACCAATAATTGCTCTTTATTACAGAGAGCATGATCCGATGAAAAGAAAGATGTTTCTTGACCAGTCTATTGCTGCAGGCGAAGATGAGGAGGCAAATGCTGTCCGTAAGGAACTGTGGGAACTGCGTTATGGAGAACCTTCAGAGGCAGGTTCCGGTACACGTGCTGATGGGTATCTGGCGCTTTGGATGGCAATGGAATACAGCAAGGATACAGCGGGAAAGCTGTTTGGTTTAAAGAGAGCCAGAAAAGAAATCGAGAAAAACCTTGCCAGACTGAAATTCAGGGAAATGCAGGAAAAGAGCGAACTTCACAGGGAACTGCTTTACAGAGAATGCTGCCATATGGTTAAGACTTATATGGAACTTTGTGAGAAGGACAAGACATATAATACTACCCTGTGCGGAATTGTTCCTATCAGTGAGAAAAGTGCGAAGAGTAAGCTTCAGAAAGATGTCTATACCACTGCCATTGTGTTTCCGGAAGAAATCAATATGCAGGAAGAACTGGAAATGATAACAAAGGCAGCAAGGGAAGCTTACGAAGCTCATTTTCCGGGAGAAGGCGGATTATAAAGAAAAGCCAAAAAAAATTACTGGAGGCATACATGAACAAAGCAAATTTAACAGCTTATGAAGTTGTAACAGAAGAAAACCTGACAGATATCCATTCCACAGGCTGGCTTCTGCGCCATAAGAAAACAGGTGCAAGAGTTATGCTGATCGAGAATGATGATGAGAATAAAGTATTTAATATCGCATTCCGCACACCGCCTAAGGACAGCACAGGTGTGGCACATATCCTGGAGCACAGTGTACTCTGCGGTTCAAGGGAATTTCCATTAAAGGATCCTTTCGTAGAACTGGTAAAGGGTTCTCTGAATACGTTCCTGAATGCCATGACTTATCCGGATAAAACCTGCTATCCTGTAGCCAGCTGCAATGATAAGGATTTTCAGAATCTGATGCATGTTTATCTGGATGCGGTATTTTATCCGAATATCTATAAAAGAGAAGAGATTTTCCGTCAGGAAGGCTGGAACTATCATCTGGAACACAAGGAAGGACCGCTGAAATATAACGGTGTTGTATATAATGAGATGAAAGGCGCTTTCTCCTCACCGGATGAAGTTCTGGAACGGGAGATTATGAATCACCTTTTCCCTGATACCACTTATGGATGTGAATCAGGTGGTGATCCGAAAAATATTCCGGATCTTACCTATGAGAATTTCCTGAACTTCCACAGAACTTATTACCATCCATCCAACAGCTATATTTATCTGTATGGAAATATGGATATGGAAGAGAAACTGGCATTCCTGGATGAGCATTATCTGTCGCATTTTGATTATCTGGATGTGGATTCTGTTATTCAGGAACAGAAAGCATTCGGAGCATGCCGGGATGTGACTCTTGAGTATCCGGTTGCTGAGAATGAGGGAGAAGAGGACAATACCTATCTTTCTTATAACATGGTTGTGGGAAATGCTGCGGACAGTCAGATGGCGATGGCATTTGAGGTATTGGATTACGCACTGTTAAGCGCACCGGGAGCACCGTTAAAGCAGGCACTTCTGGATGTAAAAGCAGGCAAGGATGTCTATGGATCTTATGATGATGGTATTCTCCAGCCATATTTTACAGTAATTGCAAAAGGTTCCAATCCGGACAGAAAAGAAGAATTCGTATCTGTGATCAGACAGGTACTGGGAGATATTGTTAAGAATGGAATTGACAGGAAAGCTGTAGAGGCAGGAATCAATTACTTTGAATTCCGCTATCGTGAAGCTGATTTTTCCTCTTATCCGAAAGGACTGATGTACAGTCTGGATATTCTGGGAGACTGGCTGTATGAAAAAGGAAATCCCTTTGCACAGGTACAGCAGCTTACAGTTTTTGAAAAACTGAAAAAGGCAGTAAACGAAGGATATTTTGAAGAACTGATCCGTAAATATCTTCTTGAGAATCCCCATGGATGCATCATGACTCTTATACCGAAGAAAGGTCTGGCAGCCCAGCGTGAAAAAGAGCTGGAGGAGAAACTGGAAGCATACAGAAGCAGTCTTTCTGAAGAACAGCTGGATGCAATGGTTGAGAAGACGAAAGCACTGGAAGCATATCAGGAAGCCGGCGAAGATCCAAAAGCACTGGAGTGCATTCCGATGTTAAAGAGAAGCGATATTAAGAAGGAAGCTGCAAAGATCGTAAATGAAGAATTAACGGTAGATGACAGTCTGTTCCTTTACCATGACGTATGCACAAATGGCATCGGTTACGTAGACCTGATGTTTAAGACTGACAGTATTGCGCCTGAGCAGATTCCTTATCTGGGACTTTTGAAATCCGTACTGGGTTATGTGGATACAGAGAATTACACATACGGAGAACTGTTCAATGAAATCAATGCCAATACAGGCGGTATCAACTGTGGGGTAGAGGTTTTTGACAGAGCTGATTCTACAGAAGAGTTTCAGGCTATGTTCTCTGTAAGAGGTAAGGCACTTTATACGAAAATGGATTTCCTTTTCAAAATGATCGGGGAGATCCTGAACAGCTCGAAACTGGAGGATACCAAGCGTCTCTATGAGATTGTTGCATCTGTGAAGTCCAGGGCACAGGTAAACCTGACAGGTGCCGGACATTCCACTGCTGTGCTCAGAGCAGCTGCATATTCTTCTCCGATGGCTGCATTCCAGGATGAGATGGCGGGAATCGGATATTATCAGTTTATCGAGAAACTGGAAAAAGATTTTGAACAGCGAAAAGAGGAAACTGTAGAAGAGCTTTGCAAACTGATGAAAAAAATTCTCCGTCCGGAGAACTTTATGATCAGTTATACAGGTGAGAGAGAGTCACTGGAGACAGTTCAGAAACTGGCGGGAGCTGTAAAGGCAGGACTTGGCACAGAGCCGGTGGAGAAATCGGAAGAGAAGCTGACCTGCACAAAGAAGAATGAGGGATTTAAGACTTCCGGACAGGTCCAGTATGTGGCTCAGACCGGTAACTTTAAGAAAAAAGGCCTGGAATATACAGGTGCACTGGAAATTCTGAAGGTTATCTTAAGTTATGATTATCTGTGGATGAATCTGCGCGTAAAGGGCGGTGCATATGGATGTATGAGCGGATTTAAGAGGAATGGTGAGAGCTATCTGGTATCTTATCGCGATCCTCATCTGAAACGTACACTGGATGTATATAAGGGGATTCCGGATTTTATCCGCAATTTTCAGGCAGATGAGCGCGAGATGACAAAATATATCATTGGTACCATCAGCGGAAAGGATGTTCCCAGGACACCTCAGATGAAAGGTTCTGTTTCCAAGACAGCATATTTCTGCGGTGTGACAGAGGAGATGCTCCAGAAAGAACGTGATCAGATTCTGAATGCGTCTGCAGAGGATATCCATGCACTGGCCGAGATCATAGAGGCAGTTCTGGCAGCAGATCAGATATGTGTGGTGGGAAGCGAGAGCAAGGTGGCTGAGGCCTCTGATGTACTGATGGAAGTGAAACCACTGATCAATTGTTAAAAAAGGAAAGAACAGAATGAACGAAAATTTTAAATCCGGATTTGTAGCGATTATTGGACGTCCAAACGTAGGTAAATCCACTCTGATGAATCATCTCATCGGACAGAAGATCGCTATTACATCCAAGAAACCACAGACAACCAGAAACCGTATCCAGACCGTTTATACCTGTGACGAAGGTCAGATCGTATTTCTCGATACTCCTGGTATCCACAAGGCAAAGAATAAGCTGGGAGAATATATGGTCCAGGTGGCAGAGCGAACTTTAAAAGAGGTAGATGCCATTATGTGGCTGGTAGAGCCAAGTACCTTTATCGGGGCAGGGGAGCGTCATATTGCAGAACAGCTTCAGGGAATCGGAGTGCCGGTAATCCTGATCATCAACAAAATTGATACTGTATCAAAGGAAGAAATCCTTCCTGCCATTGACACCTACCGAAAAGTATGCGATTTCGCAGAGATTATCCCATGCTCCGCACTGCGTGGACAGAATACACAGGATATTATCGGTTGTATCCTGAAATATCTGCCTTACGGTCCTATGTTTTATGACGAGGATACAGTTACTGATCAGCCTCAGCGTCAGATCGTGGCTGAGATCATCCGCGAGAAAGCACTGTACGCCTTAAACGAAGAGATCCCGCATGGTATCGCCGTTGTGATCGACCAGATGAAAGACCGTCCGAACGGAAAAATCGTTGATATCGACGCGACCATCATCTGCGAGCGCGATTCCCACAAGGGCATCATCATCGGAAAAGGCGGATCGATGTTAAAACGTATCGGAACCGCTGCCCGGATGGAAATTGAAAATCTGATGGACACGAAGGTCAACCTGAAACTCTGGGTTAAAGTGCGCCGGGAGTGGAGAGACAGCGATATGTATATGAAGAATTACGGATATAACCCGAAAGAAATTTAAGTGAGGGAAGGAAGGGCTGCATGCGAGATTTGATACAGACAACCGGAATGGTGCTTTATGCAGCCCCGGTCGGTGAATTTGATAAACGTCTGATTCTCCTGACGGGAGACCGCGGAAAAATCACGGCATTTGCCCGCGGGGCGAAGCGCACTGGAAGTTTGCTGCGTGCGGCAAGCCGGCCTTTCGCATTTGGAACCTTCACACTTTCTGAGACGCGGGATGCCTACAATCTCTATGGCGCGGAGATCGAAAACTATTTCGAAGGACTTGAACAGGACGTTGAGTGCGCCTGCTACGCCTCCTATTTTGCTGAATTCGCCGAATACTTCGGAAGAGAAGGTCTGGAGGCAAGAGAAATGCTGCGATTACTCTACCAGTCCTTCCGCGCCCTCTTAAAACCCGCACTTCCCAACAAACTTGTACAGCGCATCTTCGAGTTAAAAATCATGGTCATCAACGGCGAATACACCGAAGATCCACCTCTGCGCGCCGGAGACTCCGCACGCTACGCCTGGCAGTACGTCATCTACGCGCCGATCGAGAAGTTGTATACATTTCTTCTGAAAGAAGATGCATTTGCACAATTTGCGGCGAATGTGGAGCGGAATAAGAGGGCGTATGTAGATAAAAGTTTTCACTCATTGGAGATATTGCAGACGATTACATAACAAACAACTATCCAGGGAGGAACCATTTATATGCCAGAACCCAAATTCCACCAGAAAATCGCCTGGTTCAATTTCATCTGCTGCCTCATGGTCATCTGGACGCATTCCGGCAACGCGGATCTGTTTTTCCCGGAACTGGGGCAGGACGCACCGTGGTGGCATTTCCAGTACCCGGTCATGCAGGAAATTCTGCGGGTGGACATCCCATGCTTTATCATGCTGTCTGCCTACCTGTTCTACCGGAACTTCACGATGAAGCGGCTAGGAGAAAAATTAAATAAACGTCTGCATTCGCTTCTGGTTCCGTACCTGCTCTGGAATACTATCTACTACGTGGCGTATGTGGCGGCGAGCCGGATTCCGGGACTGCAGACGATCGCCAACCGGACGGATCTGGTGATTACGCCGTCCGGGGCATGGCAGGCGATCACCAAGTACACCTTCAATCCGGTGTTCTGGTTCATGTACCAGATCATCCTGCTGGTGCTGCTGGCACCGGTGCTGTATCTGTTTCTGAAAAATATCTGGACCGGCGCGGCATTTCTGCTGGTGCTGCTTGTGGCACTTTTCAAGGGGGTGGCGCTGCCGGAGCTGAATCTGGACGCCCTGATTTATTATTCCTTTGCCGCCTATGCGGCGCTGCACGGGAGAAAATGGGCGGAGGCGGTATGGTCGTGGAAGCGGGCGGCACTGGGGGTGTGCCTGCTGGCAGTGGGAATCGTGCTCAGCAGGAGCTATTATACCCACTATTTTGTGCCGGGAATCGTTCTCTACCAGCTTCTGGCAGTCATCGGTATCTGGATGATGGTAAACGAGCGCTGGCTGGGAGAAGTCAGACCGTTTATGACCTGCACCTTTTTTATCTATGCGACGCACTTTGTGGTGGTCCGTTTCCTCAATAAGGCGGCGGCGCTGCTATTTCCGGGCAGCCAGCTGGTTTCGATGTTTATGTATGTGTGTATGCCGCTGCTTGCAGTGACACTCTGTTATCAGGCGGCGCGCGTGTTGCGGAGGTACCGTCCGGATATCTGGAAGACCCTGAATGGGGGACGCTGACAAAAAGCAGGATTTACGGTTGAAAGGCAGGTATCTCTGGAAACGGAAGTGCGAGTATGCGTTTTTTCAGGTCCAAGTCTTGAAAATACATAGAAAAGCAGGTATACTATAAAAACTTGGTTGTAGGAGCATTTTTGCGCTTGGGAGGAAGAGCAATGAAAAAAAGAGGATTTCTTCTGGCAGCGTGTACCGTGGGTGTGATGCTGTCCGGCTGTGGCTCACGGGAAACCGCCTTTTCCCCTTCGGAGAGCTGCGTATATGTGGCAAAAGACGGGGCGCTGTCGAGTGCTCTGGTGGAGCAGACCGGCGGTATTTCGGTCGATGAGAATGAATTAAAGCAGTATTTAGAGACGGCAGTGATTCATTTTAATGAAGAAAAAGGCGCCGGGGCGCTGGCACAGAACCAGAAAAATGCCGAGAGACTGCCGGCAGCATTGAAAAGTGTGAAGGCGGGAAAAGACACGGTGACTGCGATCTTTGATTATGCTTCCTTTGAAGATCTGAAAGCATTCGGAGAGACGAATGACAACGAGGACACCAGCAACTCCCTGACGGCGCTGGAGGCAAAGCCGCTCTCGGAGGCGATTGCCGATGGATGGTTTTCCGAGGGTGAGCTGGTAAAGGCAGATGGAAGCGAAGCCGGAACGGATACGGTTCAGAATGAAAAGAGCGGCATGGCAGTCCGGAGCGAGGGCGGTGCGACGCTGATGGTCGGCGGAAAAGTGCTTTACCGCAGTTCGAATACCGAGTTAAAAGACGATTCAACCGTCAGTCTGCCGGAAACAGGCACGGCTTATGTGATTTTTAAAAGATAAAAAACAGAATGATTGTTAAATTCGTCCATCTGCCAGATATCGAAAGAAAAGGCGGGGACGGGGACAATGATAGATG
>ENA-OPXQ01001936-OPXQ01001936.1-human-gut-metagenome-genome-assembly--contig:-NODE-1936-length-10318-cov-1.633830_pt1 | contig 10318 bp, 12 predicted proteins | sample MGYA00241769_ERZ502042 | MGnify/ENA primary metagenome ERZ502042 (study PRJEB25962, sample SAMEA2041934) | human gut metagenome | biome: human gut; feature: human-associated habitat; material: faeces...
ATAAAGGAATATTTTTTCTTGTTAATTCTCCACTATTAAGCTTTGCGGCATCAACAAATAATTCCAAATCCTTTTGCCTTGTTTCTTTTAACATAAAATCCTTTATTGGATTAGATGCATTTTCAAGTGCTTGCTCAAAAGTTATTTCTTCATTTGAATACGGCTTTAATGCAACTTCATTTATTTCTGCATATACTGGTTGCATTATGAAAATAGTTAAAAAAATAGCTAATCCAACTAAAATTTGACTAGGTATTGATTGCTGCGCTCCTATGGCATTCTTTAATAATGAAAAGACCACCGTTATTCTAGTAAATGATGTAAACATTATTATAAATGATGGTAATAATGTTAACATTGTAAAAAATATAAGTATTTTTATACTATCCACATAATCTGCTGGAGTATCTCCACTACTAACAGATAAATTAAAATGTGGCGACGCAAAAGCTTCCTTTGGAATCATGAAAGTAATTGCTATTATAAAAAACACTATTAATTTATAAGCTTTTTTATTTTTCATATTTATTTTTCCTTTTCTTTAGTTTATTTATTACTTCCTCAAAAGGCTTTATAATATTATTAAAAGCTTCTTTATTTTTTTCAATTTCAAATTTCTTTAAAACTTCAATCTCATTTAGCTCTTCTTCAGTTAGCTCTTTTATAAATTCACCTTTAGAAGGTGATACTGACATTACATATGCTTTTTTTCCTATCTTTATTATTTGTAAAGATACATCTTTTGATAACTGAGTTCTTTCAATTACTCTTATGGTTTTTCTTGAATTTACCTCATTTAATTTGCTTTCATTAAATTTTAATAGTAAGAGCATTAAAAGTATAAGAACTATTAATGTTCCTATAATTTTAATACTCATCAATACAAATTCCATATATATGTACTTCCTATTATTGAACTAAAAGTTCATTAAATTTAATATCTATAATAGTTCCAGATTTTAAATTTGAATTTAATCTTTGTACTAAATCTCTCTTTAAATTAACTTCATTATCAGCAGTAAAATCTGAAGCTTTTAAAGATTTTAAATAAAATATTGCTGAATCTCTTAAAGCAACAAGCTTAGTAGTAATTTCTTCTCCTACTTCTGTATTAGCACTGTCATAAGTAACAGTAGCAGTCATTTGCACATATTTTTTGCTACCTTCATCACTTAAATTTACAAGCAATTGCCCTAATTCAGTATAAGCTTCTACTATTGGTGCTTCTTCAGCATTTGCCTTTGACATACCATAATATACTCCAGCAAAAACTCCTCCACCTAGCAGTAATAATGCTACAACTATAATAATAATTAGTTTACCTTTACCTTTTTTCTTTTCTTCTGCCATTTCTTACTCCTTATCATCAGCTATAATTAAAATATTTACTCTTCTATTTTTAGCCATATTTTCTTCAGTATCATTAGGCACCACTGGATGATGTTCACCATATCCTGTAGCACTTAATCTTTTTGGATCTATGCCTGTATTTTCAACAAAATATTTTACTACATTTACAGCTCTATCCACTGACAATTCCCAGTTAGAAGGGAATTCTGCTGTAGAAATAGGTCTATTATCAGTATGCCCTTCTACTACAATAGTATTATCTATAGAAGATAATAATTCTGCAATAGATGATAATACTTCCTTGCTATCTTCTCTTAAAGTTGATTTTGAAGTTTCAAAAAGTATACTTTCTCTAACTTGAATGGCAACACCTTGTTCAGTTTCAATTATTTCCACTGCCGCTTCTAATTCATGCTCCTTAACAAATTTACTTACTTGATAGTACATACTTTCTTCAATATTTTCACCATCTACAGTATCTGTTGGTGTTTCTCCACCAATTAAAGGAACATCACCATTATATAAATTATATTCTAAAATACTATCTCCAACTTCACCTGCCATTACACTTCTGAAAGCTTGAGAAAGTGCTCTCATTTTAGCTTCATCAGTAGAAGACATTGCATATAAAAGAACAAAAAAAGTCATCAAAAGAGTAACACAATCAGAGTAGGTAGCTAACCATTCATCACCGCTTGGTTCATCACGCTGTACTTTTTTCCTTGCCATAACTTATGCAACTCCTTCTGTATTTTCTGTATTACTATTTATATATTCTAATCTTTCTTTTGCAGATAAATAAGTTAAAAGTTTTTCTTCTACAATTCTTGGGTTAACACCTGATTGTATTGCTAAGATACCTTCTAACATCATAGTTCTTGTACCAGTTTCTAATGCACATTGTCTTTTTAAATTTGCACCTATTGGATTACAAAAGTAATTAGCTAAGAATGAACCATAGAAAGTTGTAAGAAGTGCAACTCCCATACCAACAGCTATACTTTGAATATCATTTAAGTTTTGCATCATTTGAACTAGCCCTATTAATGTACCTATCATACCAAACCCTGGAGCATATCCACCCCAAGCACTATACATACCTGCCACATTCATTCCTCTATTTTCAGTTTCATATATATCTAGCTCTAATATTTCCTTAATAGTTTCCGGCTCAATACCATCAACAACCATTTGCATACCCTTTTTTAAGAATGGATCTTCTAAATTACTTATATCTTCTTCTAAAGATAATAAACCGTCTTTTCTTGCTCTTTGTGAAAGATTTGAAAACTGTACTATTATATCTTTTTGAGAAGCACTGCTTTCTTTAAATGCATTACCAAGACTTCCAAACATCTCTTTGATTTCATCCATAGTATATGTGATAAATAAAGCACTTAAAGATCCTCCAACACATATGAATATTGATGGAATATCAATAAATATACTAAAAGGACCTCCAGAAACAATTCCATATCCTATTAAGGCAGCTCCAAGTACAAACCCAGCCGGCGTCATAATATCTGTTTTCTTCACATCAATTCCCCCTAAATTCTATACGTAGCTATTCTATTTTTATATCTTATAACCTTATCTTTTACTTCATGTATAGTTTCTAAAACAATATACTTTTTCCCATTGGTAAGTGTTATTAAAGTTTCAGGAACTTCTTCAATCTTTTCTATATGATCTGCATTTAAAGTAAATTCTTTATTATTCATTGCTGTTAAATCAATCATACTAACACCTTTCTTGCTTATTGAATTACCAATAATGAATCAATTAAAAATAATTAACTCATTTTTGGTAATTCAATTTTTTACTATAATTTATGAGCTGAATGATAAATTAAATTTAATCCATCATTCATTGCTCACAATTAATAATTTACAAACTATCTCTTTAAGTTAATTATTTCTGAAAGAATTTCATCACCTGTAGTGATTGTTTTTCCTGCTGCTTGGAAAGCTTTAGTGGCAACTATCATATCAGTAAATTGTTCTGCCATATCTACTCCTGACATTTCTAAATATCCTTGAAGAATATCTCCATATCCTGAGCTATTTCTACCGGCAGTACTATTTTTACCACTTGAAATTATTGCTGCTCCTGAACTTCCTGATGGTTCATACATATTGTTTCCTATATCTGTTAAACCAACTTCATTTTTAAAGCTTGACATAGCTATTTGACCAAGAGCTGTTATTTCACCAGTTTCTAATACACCTGTTATTAATCCATCAGCAGATATATTAAAGCTCTTTACTGCAACTGGAGTTTTACCACCTTTACCATCATCTTTAAGAACTTTATCTGGTATCTTTAAAGATACTAATTTATCATCTATAGCTTTTGTTTGATTATTTGATTCCACATATAACACTTTTCCATCTGCTTCTATATTATCAATGTTACCACCATTAACTGGATCCGTAGTTTGCATAGCAAATCCTAAAACTCTATAACCTTTTGATGTTAAAAGGTTACCTTCATTATCTAATACAAAAGAACCATCTCTTGTATATGCCACTGAATTGTTAGCTGGCATAGTGCCTACTCCATTATCCTTTATTGTTACAGCATCAGCATCTCCTGTAAGTGCTGGTCCAGTAGCTACCATAAAGTATCCACTTCCATCTACTGCCACGTCAAGAGATCTTGATGTTGATTGCATTGAACCTTGAGACATGATTTTATCTATACTGGCAATTTGTGCTCCAAGACCTACTTGCTTACCATTAACACCTCCTAAAGAATCTGATGCTGCACTGGCACTACCTAATGTTTGACTTATTGTAGTACTGAAATTTACTCTTGACCCTTTAAATGCTGTTGTACTTACATTGGCTAAGTTATTACCTATAACATCTAACTTAGTTTGATTTACTTTCATTCCTGAAATCCCTGAATATAACGATCTTAACATAAATATTTCCTCCTAAAAATTTTTCATTTATTTCTTGCTTCTATCTTTCCACAAGACAAGGCCTCCATATTTGGTCCAGCCTAATAAATTTTTATAATATAACTACACTATCTATATTGGTAAAAATATTATTTTCTGCTCTTTCTTTCTCTACAGCAGTTATTATTGTTCTATTTTTTATATTAGCTATTAATGCCACATCCTTATATATAAACACTGCATTTTTAGCACCCTTTTCTTTTGCTAAATCAAAACCATTATTTATCACATTCATATCATCTCTTGAAAAGCTTATTTCATTGAATCTTTTACAAGCATGTTTAGATAAAATAAATCCTTCATTTTCTGTCTTTATATTATTTAATACATCATTAAAGCTAACTTCCCCTGTGTTACCATTAGTTAATCTTGCTTCACTTTCCAGGTTAAAAAAATTACCTACAGCATATGCTCTTCCATTAACTATTCTATACCCCATAACTCACCTTCTTTTGTTATATTGGAGTATCTTGCACCTTTTCAACTAAACTATAGTCGTAAGTCTTTACTTCTCCATCTAAAAGCTTAACTTTAATATTTATAGCACCATTTTCTCTAGATACAGACATAACTTGTCCTGTTACCTTTTCATTATTACCATTTTCTTTACTTTCAGTAAGTTCCACATATTTTCCTATATAAGAACTTGCTGTCATCATTGCAATATTTGTATTCATATTGTTTAAAGCTGAAAGTGATGAGTCTCCTACATCTAAAACCGTTTGAATACTACTCATTGGAACATCAATATACTTTGTTTGATTATCTTCATAAACCTCTATTGATACTGTATAACTCGTTCCATTGTTTCCACTTACTCCTCTAACTATACCAGTGTAAGGAATCCCTTTATTATCAAGAACATTAACTGTAACACCTTTACCTACTAAGTTATATGCTGCTGAATTAGACATTGTAGTATTTAAATTAGACATTTGTTCCATAGTTGAAAACTGTGCTAATTGTGATATGTATTGTGTTGAATCTGTATCAGCCGTTGGATCTAAATTAGATAATTCTGCCACTAATATTTGTAAAAATGCATTTTTATCTACACTTCCACCTGCTTCAACAATTGAAGTTCCTCTATCAGTTTTTCCTCCAACAGTATAATTACCACCAGCTCTACTTTGCCCTGAAATTGTACTTATATCTGACATATGTATTCTCTCCTATGCTAATAAGTTAACATTAGAAATTTCTTCTGAAATTTCTTCATTTTCTTCTTTATGTATATTTATAGAATCATTATCTTCTACAGAATAATTTTCTTTATTTCTTTCATCATTAAATTCATTACTAAAACCTTGTCCACTATAATAAGTAGTATCTTCATATAAGCCAATATTTACTTCTTTAATAATTAAACTTTCATTGCTTAAATGCTTTTTAATTTCTTCCATATTAGAATTTAACAATGTATATGTTTCTTTAGATGTTGATTTAATATCTGCCTTCATTATTCCATCTTCAGATATTATCTTTATGGTTATTTCACCTAATTCCTTAGGATATATCTTTACAGTAAGTTGCTCCACTTGATTTTTAACCATATACTTAACATTAGAAACCACATCAGTAGCTACTGTTTCTCTTGAAACTGCCACAGGTTTCACCTCTGATATTAGACTTGAAGCAACATCATTTTTACTATTTAAAACTTCTGTAAATATAGGTGTGTCTTCAACTATGTAATCTTCAACTTTATTTATGTCTTCATCCATTGTCATAAGCTTGGCTAAAATATCTTCTTCACCTTTTTGCTCACCATTAGATTTATCTATATTAAATACCATCTTTAACATTTCAACACCTTGTGAAGTATCCTTTTTACTTTCACCTTTAGAACTATCCACAACTTCTATAAATTTATCCTTTTTAATTTCATTGCCATCTTTATCACACAAAACAGTTAATAGTTTATCTATATTATCCTTTGTGACAACTTTATCTTCTTCTAAATTTAAAGTTTTAACAATTTCTTCAAGTGGTAAATTTGTTGTATTAGATAATGTTTCTTCATTTAAATCTATATTTATATTTTCAGCACTATTTAAAGATATTTCTTCTATTACATTTGAATTTACATTTTCAAATATATTAATATTTTCTGATTCAAATACAGTATTATTTTTAAGTAAATTTATATTTTCTAACACATTAGAGTTATTGTTATTTATTGGCTCTGATGAAATATTTAAATCAGCAATTTCACTTAAATAATTTATATTTTTTAAAGTATTGATACACTCTAAACTAGAAGTATTACCAAATTCTAAACTAGGAGTATTGCCAGATTCTAAATAAATTTTTATAGGTAAATTACTATTATCAATAACTGGAATATTTAATGCTTGAAGTAATACCATCACTTCTTCAATTATTTCCTCCTTAGTTCCATTTTCAATTTTTTCAATAACTTCAGTTTTATCTATAGCTTCATTTATATCTTTAGATATATTTTCAACAGTTGTTTTGTTATCTTCTGTAGTTTTAGAAAGAGAATCTTCCTTGGAACTCATCACTGATTTAAAATTACCATTACTGCTTTTATTTTCAGTTTTAACTGAATTATCACCATTAACATTACTGTTATTATCAACTTTTCCCATATTGGCTATTACAGCATTTAAATTACCTAAATCCATGTTCTTTCACCTCCTTTCCAATCTTTCTCATATGAGCATATAGAAGCAACTGTGTTGTCTTCGTTTATTTCTATAGCAACTAAACCTTCAGCAGCTATTCTATCAGCTTTCTTAGCAGCTTTAGATAATCCTTTTTCTCTTAATATATCTACAGTTTTTCTTTCAATTTGCCTAACCTTTAATTGCTCTCTTCTATAATCTACTTCTTTTTGTTTTTTCTCTATTTCTATTTCAGTTTGTTCAATACCTTTATTTAAAGCTATTAAATAATTTTTCTTTAATTTTTGATATATAACAGTTTCTCCTGCTGCAATTCCATTATATTGTTTATACTTATCATTAAGATCATTTAACTTATTAATGGACTTTTGCAGTTCCTGCTGACTATTATTAAAAAGCTTCTTACCTTCTTCTTCTCTTGTTTTTCTCATTTCTAACAATTTCTCAAGAGAAAATTTAAATCCATTTGCCAAAATTAATCTCTCCTAAAATTATCATCCAAATATAGCAAATAAATTATTTAAATTATCTGCAAAAGTTGTTTTTTCATCAATTCCTTGCTTTAAATAAGCATTAATACTATCATTAAATTGAATAGCCAAATCTATCTTTTTACTGGAGCCCTTAACATACGCGCCTAAATTTATAAGGTCTTCTGATTCCTTATAAGTAGCAAGTAAATCTCTTGCTTGTGATGATACTGCTTTATGCTTATCATCAGCTATTTGAGACATTAATCTACTTACGCTATTTAATACATCAATGGCTGGGTAATGATTCTTGTGAGCCAATGCTCTTGACAGAACTATATGACCATCAAGTATACCTCTTACTGTATCTGCAATAGGCTCATTAAAGTCATCACCATCAACTAGCACCGTATAAAAGCCTGTTATGGAACCAACATCTGATGTACCTGCTCTTTCTAAAAGCTTTGGTAACTTAGCAAAAACTGACGGTGTATACCCCTTTTGTGCTGGTGGCTCTCCAATGGCAAGTCCAATTTCTCTTTGCGCCATGGCAAATCTGGTTACAGAATCCATCATAAGAATAACTTTCTTACCTTTATCTCTAAAGTATTCTGCTATGGCAGTGGCTGTTAATGCACCTTTAACTCTTTCTAAGGCTGATTTATCAGAAGTAGCACAAACTACCACTGATTTTTTCATACCTTCCGGTCCCAAGTCTTTTTCAATAAACTCAAGAACCTCACGGCCTCTTTCTCCAATTAGACATATAACATTAACATCTGCCTCTGCTTCTCTTGCAATCATTCCTAATGTTGTACTCTTACCTACTCCTGAACCTGCAAAAATACCTATTCTTTGTCCATCACCACAAGTTAAAAAACCATCAATGGCTCTTACCCCTGTAGGTAGTATATCCTTTATTCTTTTTCTTTTTAATGGATCTGGTGGTTGATTTTCTAAAGGATATGGTGTTCCAGTTAAAAGTTCTCCACCATATATTGGTTTACCTAAACCATCTAATACCATTCCCATTAAATCATCAGAACACTGTACTTCAAGAGGTCTTCTTTCAGGAACAACTATACATCCTGGAGATATACCTACAAGTTCACCTAAAGGCATTAATATGACTTTGTTATTTTTAAACCCTACCACTTCACAACTTACAGGATTATTATAAACATTATATATAGTGCAAACTTCCCCAACAAAAGCCTTTATTCCCTGCACTTCAATGGTAAGACCTATAACTTCACTTACTATACCTTCACAGTAAGTAGTATCTATTTCATTAACTCTTTTCCTAATTAAATTAAAATCTATATTAAGCATCTTCTTCACCACAAAATTCCTTTATAGATTCTTCTAATTTTTCTAAGCTAACATCTAAACCAACTACAACTTTACCTGTACTTTTTTCCAAAACTGCATTTCCAAGTTCCATTAATGGATCTTCAAGAACTAGTATTTCCCCAGAAATAGCATATGACTTTTTCCATTCATTAACTTTAGACTCAATGGCCACAATATAGTTTCCATTACATTTTATAACTATATTTTCTTCACCTCTAAATTGCTCCAGTACAGGATTAATTAAGCTTATAACACTTTCATCATTTTCAAAATTTTTATTTGTTATAATCTTTGCCATTTCCAATGAAAGTTTTACTATTTCCTTCTCTTTTTTTATTTTTTAAGAGAGTTATCATTATATTTTACACGCTAAAAGGTATAGTCACCAAACATCCAAGAAAGGAGGGAAATGTTTTGGTTATAACAACAATAGAGACGTTCATAACATTTGCGCTGTTGCAACAGCTACAGTGCCGTCCGCCGTGAGCCGACGGCTATGCAACATAAATGAACAGTATTATATTAACCAAAAAAAGAAGAAGGAGGTAAAAATATGGTTAATAAAAAGCAGAAAGTTTTTGCAAGAGTTCTTTGTTCGATACTCTCTGTGCTTATCATACTTGGGTCGTTTTCTTTGTCTGCTTTTGCGGCGAATATAAACAACAAATACACTATCAAACAGTCGCCTACTCATTATAAATACATTAAGTATTGGGGCGACGACGGGTCTGTAGCATCTCCGTCTCAAAGAGGTTGGGAAACGTTTTACAAAAGAACGGTTACAGCAACAGGCGAGGCGGCTTACTGTTTGGAGTTTGGCAAAGATTTTGCCAATGGTACATCTACAGACGCCGTAGACCTTGTTGATACAGCCGCTTGGCAGAACGCAAGTAACACGGCCAAAAGAGGCGTCGTCTTAGCTTCTATATATGGTTATCCAAACTCTTATTCAGAATACGGAGACGCAGGCTACTATGCAACTCAGGTAATTATTTGGGAATACATGCTTGGTTATAGAACAAGTGCTTCCTCGGATATTTACGCCGGAATTACCGGTGGATATGATGAAAACAATAAGTGCTGTCGTTTCATTTTGAGCATGCAGACAAAAGGATACTCAGATATTCTTGAGGCATATCGAGGCATATTAACCGAGATGTCTAAGCATACGGTAAAGCCGAATTTGGGTGACTCATTGAATTTAAAACTTGATTATGATGCGGCTACCGGTAAATACACAAAGACGTTTACAGATACGAACGGCATTTTATCCGAGTTTAATATTACAAGCACGGATGGGTTGTCAGTTTATAAAAACGGAAACGTTATAACTATAACTTCAGATGCTCCGATAAACAGAAAAAGCCTTAAACATATCGAAATGATGAAAAAACTCATTGCTAACGATATCGTAGTTGTAGCTTCCGGATGTTCCGCACAGGCAGCTGCAAAAGCAGGCCTTATGGACAAAGCTGCCAAAGATCTCTGCGGCGCTGGTCTGAAACGTGTTTGCGAACTTGCAGACATCACGC
>ENA-OPXQ01001938-OPXQ01001938.1-human-gut-metagenome-genome-assembly--contig:-NODE-1938-length-10313-cov-1.869273_pt1 | contig 10313 bp, 6 predicted proteins | sample MGYA00241769_ERZ502042 | MGnify/ENA primary metagenome ERZ502042 (study PRJEB25962, sample SAMEA2041934) | human gut metagenome | biome: human gut; feature: human-associated habitat; material: faeces...
ATGGTTTCCGCCCTTGTAATTCTCGCCACCTGTGCCCAGGAAAAAAGACTGAGTACCGCGATCAGAGTAAACAGACCCGGACGCAAGATCGTATTCAGTACAACCATCAGAAGCATACTCGGAAGTGCCAGGAAAATATCGGTGAAGCGCATCAGGAACATATCCACTTTTCCACCAAAATATCCAGAAGTAATACCGATTGCCGTTCCGAGGATTACAGTCATGATCATCGAACAAAAACCAACCGTAAGAGAAATACGTCCTCCGTAAAGTGCTCTGGTAAAATAGTCTCTTCCGTATTCATCTGTCCCGAAAATATGCTTTGCAGAGATTCCCTGCAGTTTTTCAGCAACATTGATCTTATTCGGATCATATGGACTAAGCGGTGCCAGAATGGAAGCTATGATAATGATCAGGAGAATAATGATACTCACCAGTGCAATCTTATTGGAAAAAAGCTCTTTTTTGATATCTTTCCACACACTGTGATCATATGAAATCAACTCCTGGGTTTTCTTTTTTTCAATTCGTTTAAATCTTGTATCAGTCATTTGCCATATCCTCCCTCTTGATTCTCGGATCTGCAAATGCATACAGAATATCTGCAATAAAGTTACCGACAACCAGAATAATTCCGGACAACATGACGTATGCCATAATCACCGGATAATCACGGACACCGATCGCAGTCATTGCAAGGGTACCTATTCCCGGCCATCCAAAAACACTTTCAATGATAAACGATCCACAGACTATGGATGCCAGATTCATTCCAAGCAATGTGATGATCGGAAGCAGTGTATTTTTCAAAATATGTCTTTTTAAAAGTTTTCCACCTGTCGTTCCTTTTGCTTTTGCTGCAAGAACGTATTCTTCTCCAAGCTGTCCGATCGTATTAGAACGGATATAGCGGATAAAGACTGCCAGGTTGGAAAGGCTCAGGGTGATACATGGCATGATCATATGCTTCACCGTATCCAGGAACGATTCATTTCCCACCGAATGCATCCCCGATGACGGAAGAATATGAAGCTTTGCTGCAAACACAATAATCAGCACCATTCCAAGCCAAAAAGACGGAATCGACATACCAATATAGGAAAGTCCACTGATGATATTATCAATCCAGGTATTCTTGCGGTATCCCGACCAGAGTCCGAGTGGGATTGCCAGAAGCACAGAAAGAACCAATGCGGCTCCCATCAGCTGCAGGGTTGCCGGAAGACGCTTGATGATCTGCTCAGATACGGAAGTATGGTTTGCAAGAGAAATTCCGAAATCTCCTTTCAGCACTTCTTTTGCCCATCCCCAATACTGCTCCGGCATACTTTTGTTAAGTCCGAGATTCTCTCTGATTGCTTCTTTTTCCTCATCTGACATCTGTTCATTCAAATACATACCGGAAATATCTCCCGGTGCTGCATAGATCACGGCAAATGAGAAAAAAGAAATCAAAATCGTGACAATAATCAGCTGAATCCCTTTCTTTACGAAATATTTTGCCATATTGCTTTTCTCCTTTAAAAGAGGGACCGGCACAAAGGTCATCTTGTGCTTCAGCCCCTCTTCGTCTGCTAAAATACGATATAATTAGTCTACTTTGATCTTCAGGTAATCAACGAATTCCGGAACAACCGGTACTGCATCCAGACCTGTTACATTTTTCTGAGATACCATCACATAATTGGTGTAAGTAAGTGGGTATTCCCAGTATTCTGATAAAGTCAGATCCTGCAGATCATTTGCAAGCTGCTTTGCTTCGTCTTTGTCTGCTGCTGCGTTTACCTTTGCTGCAAGCTGTCCGGCTTCATCACTGAATCCCCATGCTTTGGAGCTGCTGTTGATGTAGCTGTAAGCCTGTCCAAGACTGCTTCCACGCTCAGAATCCCATCCATTTGTACCAAGATCCCACTGATCTTCTTCCCCTGACTGGAACATAATTGCGAAGAATCTCTGGAAGAATGCGTTGGAATCCAGACCTTCTACATCAAGCGTTACGCCGATTTCTGCGAGCTGCTGCTGAAGAACTGTTGCAACTTCTTCCATGTTCGGACGGTCTGCATTGTAAACATATTTCAGAGTTGTTCCTTCGATTCCTGAAGATTTGGCAAGTTTCTTTGCTTCTTCAAGATCCTGCTCGTAACCTTTGCAGTCTTTGTTGTAAAGAGACTGATCTGGTGTCAGAAGACTGTTTGCAACCGTTGCAAGTTCGTCACTTCCGTATGCGGTATCGATGATCTCATCTGCATTGATTGCAAGGAAGATCGCTTTTCTTGCATCTTCTGTAAGTTTGTCTTTTGCAGGTCCGTAAGGATTGATCTGCAGGTAATTCAGTCTTGCTTCTGAGAAGGAGCTGATATTGTAATTATCGTCACCTTCATATTTTTTCAGTTCTTCCGGAGTTGTAATTCTCATGTAAGAGATTTCTCCGTTTTCAAATGCAACCTGTTTGGTGCTTCCGGAACCGATCGTCTTCATAACAACTTTCTTAACGCTCGGTGTTTCTCTGTAATAATCATCACGTGCAGTATATACGATACTGTCATCATTGATCTCTGCTACCGTGTAAGCTCCGGAAGTAGCCATATCTGTGGAATTAAAGTATCCGCTTCCTTCTACTTTTGTATAATCATTGTCAAATGCGTGTGACGGATAAATCATCATTCTGCCAATTGCTGCTGTATAAGTTGCATATGGTTCAGGAAGGACAATTTCCAGTGTCTTATCATCTTTTTTGTTAAATACAACTTCCTGTTTATTGATTGTATTATAAGAAGATTTTCCACCAGAATTTCTTCCGGCATAATTCATTGTAAATAAGATATCATCTACAGTAACCGGTTCGCCATCGCTCCAGTTTGCTTTCTCATTCAGATGAATGGTGTATGTTTTGGCATCTTCTGAAATATCAAGCTTATCTGCCAGATAATATTCGATTCCATCCTTTGTTTCTACAAATAATGGTTCAAAGATCGGACGAACCAGAGAGGTCTGGTCATCACTGGCTGTACTTGGCTCCAGAGATGTTGGCATATAATTCAATGCAACTGTAAAAGTCCCATCACTTTTTGCCTCTTTCTTCGTGTCTTCTGTCTTTGCGCTGCTGTCTTTCTTGTCGGAACTTCCACCACATCCGGCAAGCATACCGACTGCTAAAATTCCTGCACACAATAATGCGAGTGCTCTTCTTTTCATTTTCATTTTTCCTCCATGGTATTTTCCTTAAGTTGTTCTGTCTGTGTATCCCCTCGTTAACAACTCTTCAAAAATACTACCAAAATGTTTTTTCCTTTGCAAATTGCTTTTTTCTATCAATTTTTGTACTTATTGCTATCGTTTATCAATAATTCCAGAAAACGCTGATTTCCCGTTATTTTTATATCTTTTAACAATTTATTGCTTTTATCTATAGTAAAAAATATAACTTTTTTACAATTTCTTTTACCTTTTTTGCAATGTGTATTGTATAATGATTACAAAAGATTTGTTAAATTTTATTCAATATGAAAGGTTTATAAATGAAAAAATTATATGAGCAAAGCCCTGAAATGCAGCTGTCCGGCAAATGCCAGCTGCGCCATGTAAAATGCACGCACCACAAAGGATATCTGATGGAAGATTTTTCCATGATCAAAAGCGGATTTTATGAGATCAGCTTTTGTAAAAGCGGAGATTTTCTGTTCCGCATCGGTCAGAAACGGCATTTTATTACAAATGGCGATATTCTGGTTATTCCACCGGATATTCCACACTACTTTACTTCCAGTGATCTCGTTGCAAACTATTATGATTTTATCACTGTATGGCTGGAAAAATCATATATTTCCAATCTGAAAAGCCAGCTTCCGGCCCTTAAGGAATCTGTTTTCAATATTGACACACCTCATCTTCTTCATACTACCAATAAGCTGTGTAATTTTGAGGAAGAATTTGAAACCTTTTACCGGGAATATGCTTCTTATGGGGAGCTTTCTGAAACCTATGCCTGTGGTGCATCCACCTGTCTTCTGGTAAAAATCATTAACTATGCCCTGAAATATTCCAACGAATTTATTGAGATTGAATCCGATCAGACCAATCAGATCGTCCGCTATCTGGATCAGCATTTTCTGAAAGAAATCGGCGTGGAGGATCTGGCGCGTACTTTCCACATGAGCAAGAGCAGTCTGAACAAATTTTTTCAGAAACAACTGAATACAACCTGTCATCAGTATATTTTAAAGAAACGGCTGGCACTTGCGGTCACGCTGATCCGGCAGGATGTTCCGCTTAAAACGGTTGCTGTCCAGTCCGGTTTTGGAGACTATTCTTCATTTTTTCGTGCTTTTAAGAAAATGTATCATATTTCCCCGACCGAATGTCAGGCAGACAATGAAAAACTGAAAAAGATCAAACATTAGCCGGGAGAATGACTTGTCTGAATAGTGTAGACATGCAAAAAACTTCGGATATTCTGGATTTTCGCCAGTGATCCGAAGTTTTTCTTGTTTAATATTTCTTTTTTTGATTGTCTTTATTTCACCAGATGTACTTCTGCCTTCTTCTCATTCAGCTTCTGTGCAGTCTCATGCTCATTGACATAGATACTGATATGTTTTTCTTTACCGGCAGTATCGTAATCTTCTGCAGTAAATACATGTCCGTCAATGATCACCTTTGTTCCATACGGAATCTCATCCGGGTCAACCGCAATGGTCTGCCCTTCAACAACCGGAGTTCCGGTTGCTTTGACTTTGCTTGCCTTCGCACGGCAAGTCTCGCAGGAACAATAATAATCAATGGTATACTCACCAATACTGTCTCCATACTGTTCGGCTGTAGCGTTCTGTTCGTTCACATCCGTGCCTTCCAGATTATAATTTTCTTCCAGGATTCTGGTTGCCCAGACAGCTTCCGGAATATATACCGTTCCGGAAATGATTCCCTGGTCTTCATTTGCAGCTTCGATGGTCTTTCCGTCTCCTGCATACATCACAACATGATGGACATAACCATCTTTTGCATAGAAAATCAAATCCCCCGGCTGTGCGTCTTCAACCGGAATCTTGGTTCCATACTGGCTCTGATCTTCGGCTACTCTTGGCAGATTATAGCCAAAAGTCTTATAAATCTGCTGTACAAATCCGGAGCAGTCCGCCCCTTCTGTCAGGCTTGTACCGCCCCATACATAAGGATTGCCAATGAACTGTGCGGCAAAATCCAGCATTGCCTGGCGGATCGCATTCCCCGGTGTTCCCGGCTTTACAGAAGCATAGCTATAATAAAGTGCCCGGTTATCTTCCGGTGCGATCAGTTCTGTAGCTGTCTGGTAAGCACCTTCGCCTGCTGCTTCTACCTGCGCTTTTACTTCATCCCCAGTCTGAACAGCCTCTTTAGAGACAAACCCTCGGACATCCCCGGACTCCACATAAATCCAGTCTTTCTCTGCATCCGCAAGGATATAACACAGATTACCCTGGGACATGGTTCCGATCACACGTGACTGTACATTTGCCTCTTCCTGGATTGCTACAGTTCCATCCGACTTTGATGCATCTGCCAGTGCGTATTTTTTCGTAGCCAGTGTCTGATTTACGGTTGCACGTACATGGGTAAATGCCTGATTTTCATTTGCCGGAACCGTTTCTTTTGCAAGGGATGCTGTCCCTTCGATTCCAGTATATGCAGTCTTGGCTTTTTTTGCAGCTTTTTTTGCCTGCTTCTGGTATCCACTCAACAATACCTGTGCTGCATCTCCGGTATAAAGCTCGGATTCTTTTACAAATCCTCTGACCTTTCCGGATTCTACATACAGCCATCCATTCTTTTCTTCTTTCAGAATGTAGAGAAGTCCATCCTGTGAAATTTCTCCGACAGAACGCACCTTTTCGGTCAACTGCCGGGATGCAAGGGATGCATTTAAAGTATCATCCTGCAATGCTGTAGCAGTATCCGAGTTTAAGGATGACTTCTTTCCCGAAGTGTCTGCTGTGTTTTTTAATGTCCCGGCAGAAAATGTATTAAGCTGTACTTTCTTTGCTGTTTTCGTCTTTTTCGCAGAAGATTTCGTCTTTGATTTCTTCGCCTTTACGGAAGTTTCCTTATGAAACAGTTTTTTAGCATCAGCTGTTGCTTCCTGAATATCACTTTCTGTCCGATCAGTATCAACGGCTCCACTGATATCCTCCGGAATTGCCTCACGTATGCTGATCTTTGTCTTTGCAAATGCATATTTTCTCGCAACTGTCCAGAAACGGAAATCTTCTTCGTATTCCGGAAGACTGACGATCTGCTGTCTCTTGACCAGTTCTTCATTGGTCATCTTGTGTTCACTATCCTGCGCATTTTTTTCCTGCTCCTGCGCTTTGTTTTCTTCTGAGTCTTCTGTCTGGTCTTCCGAAGGCTGCTGTTCATTGTTCACATTGCCATCTGAAGGCTGCTGTGGTGTATCCGGATTGACCGGATCTGTCGGTTGCTCCGGCGTAACCGGCACATCTGGATTAGCCGGGATTACTTCTACTTCATCTCCTGTTATCGGATCAACCTTCCATCCTGTTTTCGCTGCATCACGCAGACCGGTATCTTCCAGATATCCAGTCTCTTCATTGTATCTGATTTCTTCATTATGAATCATCTCCAGGACAAGATCTGATACTTCTGTAAGTGTATCACGCCCATCAATGGATTTTGCCTGTAATTTTTCTCCATTTTCTGATCCATTAGAAGTAACCTCTGTAAGACCGCTCTCTGCTGCCCAAGCTGTTGCCGGAGCGCTGAAAGTAAGTCCGAAAACAAGTAATCCTGCGAGAATTTTTGTTCCTGTCATTTTTGCTACCTGTATATTTCTATATTTCAAAATCTGTTGCTCCTTCTTACAAATTCTGTAAAACGCAGTCCTTTTAGTCGAAACGCGACATTTTTATTTTACTACTCTTTGACAAAACCGTCCATATTTCATTAAAAATATTTCTGATAAAATTTTTCAAACTCAGAGAGTAATTTCTTTCGGAAAATATTTTGGTAAAATGAAAAAAAGGAAATGTCCTGACATATTTTACGTCAGAACATTTCCCTATTTTTATGGCTTTAGATAAACTCCGAAAGAACAAATTATCCTTCGCTTAATTTTTATTTAACCAGATATACTTCTGCATTCGTCACGCCGAGAGCAAGTGCTTCTTCATGGCTGTTCACATAGACATCAATGTGGTTTTTCTTGATCGCACCACCACAGTCTTCAGCAGTAAATACATGTCCGCCGATGATGACTTTTGTTCCGTAAGGGATTACACTCGGATCCACCGCAATGGTCTGTCCCTCAATGACCGGAGTTCCGGTTGCTGTGATCCCGTCTGCTTTGTTACAGCAGATTTCACATGCACAGTAATATGTAATCGTAAAATTGCCAAGATCTGCGCCGTACATCTCTTCTGTCGCATTGACTGTTCCGATTCCGCCACCTGCGACGGTATAATTATCGTCCAGAATCCGGGTCGCCCATACTGCATCTTTGTCGTAAACAGTTCCGTAAATAATTCCAACATCTTCATTTGCAGCTTCGATCGTCTTTCCATCTCCGGCATACATCACAACATGATATACATAACCGTTCTTTGCATAGAAGATCAGGTCTCCAGGCTGTGCGTCTTCTACTGGAATCTTGGTTCCATACTGGCTCTGATCCTCGGCAACACGTGGAAGATCATATCCGTAAGCCTTGTAAATCTGCTGTACAAATCCGGAACAGTCTGCTCCGTTTGTCAGACTGGTTCCGCCCCACACATAAGGATTACCGACAAACTGGGATGCATATTCAATCATTGACTGGCGGATTTCACCACTCGGCGTTCCTTCTTTTGTAGAAGTCAGCGTATAGTAAAGAGCTTTATTATCTTCCGGATCCATGTTTTCATCTGCTACCGAATAGGAATCAGCTCCTCTTTCTGTCACCTGTGCTTTGGTTTCAGCATCTGATTTCAAATACTTCTTTTCCGCAAAGCCTCTGACATCTCCGGATTCTACATAAACCCAGTCTGAATCCTCATCTGCGAGAATGTAGCAGAGCTCTCCTGCTGTCATTGTCCCAACAACTCTGGAATCCGCATTCTTCTCTTCTTGAATATTCAGGGTTCCTTTTTTATCGGTATCTAGCTGATCGCTTACCAGTGCCGGTTCTTTATCTGCAACCGTCTGCTTCACCGTCGCGTGGAGATAGGTATATGCCTGATTATCTTTTGCATCTATCAGTGCCTGTGCCGTCTTTGCGATTCCCTCGATTCCGGTGTAGTCTTTGTTTTCTTTGGAAGCTTTTAACCTGGCCTGTGTCTGATAGACATCCAGAAGTTCCTGTGCCGCATCTTCCGTATAAATTTCAGACGCCTTTACAAATCCCCTGACATTACCGGATTCCACATACAACCAGCCATTGTCTTCTTCTTTCAAAATATAAAGAAGCCCGTCCTGCGAAATCGTTCCGACCGAGCGGACCTTTTCTTCCATCTGCTGTGCTGCCAGGTCAGCAGTCACTTTTGCCGCCTGTTCTTCTTTCTGCTTCTGCAGATCCTTCTCAGCCTGCCTTGCTGCTTCAGCTCTTTTTCCAGCTTTCAGATTGGTCTGATTCGACGCCTCTGTCTTTAATTTCGCTGATGAAAAAATGTTGAGTCCGGTCAGTTTGATCTGTGTAGATTTTTTTACACCTTTTGTCGTTTTTGTACGTTTCACTTTTTTCGTGTTGTATTTTTGATTCTCTATATCAAATCCGGCTCTCAGCTCTTTTGCATCTTTTTTTGCCGCTTCAAGCTCTGCTTCTTTGGCTTCCTCGGAAGTATCTGCCCTGCCATCTGCAGCTTCCGGAATTTCCTCCCGTACATTGATCGCTGTTCTGGCAAATGCATATTTTCTTGCCACAGTCCAGAAACGGAAATCCTCTACCATCTCTGGCTGCTTCACAATCTGCTGACGGCTGATCAGTTCAGAATTACTGACTGCAGTTTTTGATTCGTTCTGACCGACTGCTTCTTCTGCTTTGCTGATCTCCTGTGTATGGTCGATCTCACTTCCCGGAATTGGGTCGGTCTTTGTATCTTTCCGGTCTTCGGAAGAATCTGCCTTATCAGTATCCGGTGTCTGAATCGGATCTTTTGAATCGGATTTGCCGGAATCCGGGCTATCCGGATTTTCCGGAGTGCCTGGTTTTTCCGGTGTCTCTGGAGTTTCTTCATTTCCAGGATTGTCCGGTATGGCTGGTGTCTCCGGAACATCCGGTGTCTCTGTCAGGCGTTCTCCTGTCTCCGGATCCACTTTCTGACCAGTCGAGGTATCTTCCAGATAGCCGGTTTCATCATTCAGCCTGACTGCTCCTCTTTCCATCATTCCCCGTACATAATCAGATACACTCACAAATACTTCCGATCCATCTGTCTTTTTTGCCTGCACTGTATTCTCTGCTACAACGGCCGTTTCTCCATCATCGGCAAATACCGCCATTGGCGAACCAAGAGCCATTCCAAATGCCAGAAGACTTGCCAATGTCTTTGTCCCGATCCTTTTTGATACAAATTTGTTCCTAAACTTCAATAATTGATCCTCCTCTCGTAAATAGACTATAAGTTGTATGTTAATTTTTGAAGTTTTCAAAAAATTCTTCTTCGCATTAACAATTGCATTAATAAAATGTATGAAACATTAAATTTATGGGTTCCATTCCTCTTTTATTTGATTATTTTTAATTATAGCATAAATTCAACCATATGTGGTGTTTTTTTAGTAAAAATACACAATTTCTACATTTATGGTTCCAGTTCATATTACTTTGTCAATATGTTACCTTGTTATGATCTGGATGATCGTCTTATCCGTTTCACGCATTCCCTTCTTTGCAAGCTCTCCGATATTGCGGATTGTATTTTCTACACCTTTTTCTACAAGTCCGTCTCCGCCATAGAACTGCTTTCCTATCTTCTCTTACCAGTTTCCAGTCATAATATCCGGTTGGTACTCAATCTGTGACACGATCTGTGAGGGCGTATATTTCCAGATTTTCTCTCCTGTATAATCTGCCGCCACAAACATCCCAAAGATAAGGAAACTGATAAACATCCGCGCAAAGAAACTGCTTCCGCCATTTTCTTCTGAAGAATGTTCTCCATATAATCCCCTGTATACATGCTGATACCTTGGATGCACCGCCGGGATACTGCCTTTTCTCCATTTTTGACGTGACATCCTAAGCAACTCCTCGCGGCGTTCCTGTGATTCGTTCATTCCAATCTCTCCCTTCTGCTAAAGCATCCAATTAAAATGAATGTGCCTCGGTGCATTCTACGCCGAACGCA
>ENA-OPXQ01001951-OPXQ01001951.1-human-gut-metagenome-genome-assembly--contig:-NODE-1951-length-10270-cov-2.801273_pt1 | contig 10270 bp, 10 predicted proteins | sample MGYA00241769_ERZ502042 | MGnify/ENA primary metagenome ERZ502042 (study PRJEB25962, sample SAMEA2041934) | human gut metagenome | biome: human gut; feature: human-associated habitat; material: faeces...
TCCCCTTCCGATTACAGAAATATAAGTTCCAGGTTCCAGATCCAGATTGTCTGCCGATGCATATGCAGAAGATTTAATTGCATCCAGATTCGCCTGATATACCGGTGCTTCTGTCTTATCCCCTGTAAAAACCGGATCATCTGCCTTCTTTCCGCAGCCGGCTGCAAGTACCGTCATACAAAGTGCTGCCGCAATCGCTGCTCTTACATTTCGTTTCCGCATAACTTTCTCCTTCTTTTCATTTACACAATTTTATCTCTATGTTTTCTACTTTTTAACTCTCAATCCATTATGATACACGAATCCTTGAAAAATGGAAGAGATAATTTCTTAAAATCTCGTGAATTTTCGTTTTTTTACTAATTTAGTATAGAAATCTTCTATTCTCCACGTTCACAAGTTCTATAAGACTAACTTATAAATTACTCAAATAAATACATCAGGAACTCTTGTATATTTCCCCGTCTTGTATTAAAATGAGGATAACGAAAAGGGAAAAACCTATCGTAATCCAAAAAAGGAGGGTACATACAATGGCACACGTAATTAGTGATGAATGTGTAAGCTGTGGTACTTGCGAAGGCGAATGTCCAGTAGGAGCTATTTCTCAGGGAGACAGCCAGTTCGTAATCGACGCAGGCGCTTGTGTAAGCTGTGGTACATGTGCAGGGGTTTGCCCAACAGGAGCTATCAGCGAGGAATAATACTTAAAGAGTTTTTTGCGAGTAAAACTCTTGCGGGAAACCGCAAAAAGAAGCTGTGAAACTATGTTTCACAGCTTCTTTTTTACTTAGACAAGTCCACTTAGATCAATCTCATAGATCATCTTTTCCGGTTCCCTTTCCTGTTTATAAAACAGGATCATATACCATGGTAAATACAGGATTTCCCCATCTTCCTCCACATTCGATTTTGAAAATACAATATTTTTTTCAAACTTCCATTGTTCTACTTTCATTGCATGATCCATTGCCAGATGCTTTTTGAATTCATTTCCTGACTTAATCTCTACAAGTTCTGTGTGAAGTCCTTTTTGTAATACAAAATCTAATTCTCCAATTTTCTTAGAATCATAATAATGAAGTTCAAAACCGTTCGATTTCAGATTTTGCGCAAATGCATTTTCCAGAATACTTCCCATATTGACGTCAACATTTCCCATCAGAAGATCAAACTGGATATTTTCCATACAGGAAGCACAAAGCAGTCCAACATCATTCATATAAAGTTTGAACAGGTTTCGTTTTTCACTTAACTGCAGCGGTGCCTGTGGTTCTGTCACGTTATAACATGGCAACGCAACGCCCGCATCCGCTAACCAGTTAAAGCTGTCCTCATACCTGATATGCCTTGCGGAAGCGTTAATACTGTTTAATTTAAATCTCCGGTTCTTCTCATTTAACTGCGCAGGAATGCTGTCAAATATTGCCTTGATCTTTATTTTTTCATTTTCCGTAGCATATTTTGCAATATCCAGGCGGTAAAGATCTAAAATACTTCTCTGATTCAGCACCACTTTTGCAATATCATGCGTATCAACATAAATCTGTACGGTTTCTGGCATTCCTCCAACTACAAGATAACTGTAAAAAAGTTTGCAAAGTGTCTCATGTACTGTCTCAGATACTTTTTCCTTTTTGTCATAACACGATTTCAAATACTGCAGTGTATGATTCTGTATGCCATTCGCCCACAAATATTCCTCAAAATCCAGCGGATACATTGGTAAAATCTGTTCAAAGCCAACCGGATAAGATGTGACATCCTTGTACCGCACACCAAGCAGCGAGCCAGATTCTATATAATCAAATCTTCCGTCCTCTACCAGAAATTTGATCGCAGACCGTACCCTTGGACATTCCTGAACTTCATCAAATAAAATCAGTGTCTTTCCCGGTTCTAACGGTGTCTGAAGATATGCTGTCAGGTTTGTAATAACAGCCTCTGCTGTCAGCTTTCCATTAAAAATATCTGCAGCCCGCTCGTCTGTCACAAAATTCAGTTCTGCGAAATATTCATACTCATTTTTCCCAAACTCACGAATTAATGTTGTTTTTCCTATCTGTCTTGCCCCTATAATACACAAAGCCTTTCCATTGGCTTCCTTTTTCCATTTTAGAAGATCCTCATACACTTTTCTTTTCAGCATTTCCATCCTCCAATATTAGGATTTCCAACTCTCTGCTCTTATATTAACATTTTTTCTTTGTTTTTCAATGTATATTGTAACATTTTTCAGTACATTTTTCTTTAATTTTTATATGATATCTGTAACATTTTTTAATACATTTTTCTTTTATTTTCAGATAGTATCTGTAACATTTTCCAGAAAATGATCCACATCTTTGCTGCTGTCAAGAAAATCAGACGGTTACATAAACTATGCTGCACAAATTATATGATGCGCAAACGGTGCAAATCAGTTATAATAGTCATGAATAATAAAAATTTAAAAATGGAGTGTTATTGATTCGATGTGTCAATTAGACCCGGCAATAAAAAAAGATATTATAGCCTGCTGTAAAAAATATAATGCAAATAAAGTCATTCTATTTGGCTCCCGTGCCAGAGGAGATAACGGACCTTACAGTGATATCGACCTTGCAATTAAAGGAGCTGATAACTTTGACCGTTTATTTGCCGAATTAAAATACAATGAATTTACGCTGCTTGACATGGATATTATTGATCTGGACGGCAGGGTAAGTGAACCTTTGATGAAAGATATTTTAAATGACGGACATATTTTATATGAGAGGACAGGAAAATGAACCGAAAAATTGAAAACTTTTTTTCAAGCCTTGATACTTTACATGAAGCTTCCGTTACTGACTATACTCAAAACAAAATTGTTTTAAGCGGTTGTGTCAACACCTTCTGCCTGACTTTTGAATTATCGTGGAAAGCAATGAAATACGTTTTGGAGTCAGAAGGTGTCGATAAAGGCAGAACCGGTTCTCCAAAATTGATTCTTATGGCTGCCCTTACGCGTGGATTGATCGAAGATGAAAATGCATGGCTTCGCATGTTACGGCTCCGGAATGACGAATCACATCATTATAATCAGGAATGTGCCATTGAACTGTGCCGCATGATTCCGGAGCTTCTTCCTTATTTTGATGATCTGAAGGAGAAAATTATTGCATTCGGGTACGGAGAATAATACAAAACGCTATTGCACCAGAATCACACTCTAATGCAATAGCGTTTTTTTATGCCCTTTCTTTTTTGTTTCTGCCCCATCTTTTTTTGGTTTCTTTCTTTTTCAGGTTGCCGCGGATTGCCGCATCCAGTTTCCGGAAGCGTTCCTCGTCCGCCTCATCCTGTTCTCTCATGAGATAATTCATTTCCTTGATGACCTGCTCCCCCACATCTTCGCTGATACAGCGGCTTAATTCCTGATTATTTGCGGCAATCGCTGTTCCGACGATCTGCGTCATCAGCTCGGTAAACTGTGCCATCTTGTCGGTATTGTCAAGGACACTCTGGCTCTCATTCTGTGCAGACCGTGGTGTATTCTGTCCCGCCGCCACTGGCAGATCCGCTTTTACTGCATATCCATCCGGAATATGTGAAACCTGTGCACCCGGCTGCTGCTCCGGTTTTATGACTTTTTCATTCGAAGTGCATGTGACCTGGTGCAGATCCTGTTTTTCTCCCGGATGCACCGCGCCAACTTCCGCCTGCGCATCAGGTGACATATTATGTACGATCATACGGATCGCTTTCAACTGATATCCCTGTTCTTTTAATTCCTTGATCCTCTGGAACTCCTGAATGTTTTCCTTTGTGTAATACCGGTGCCCAAGTTCATTTCGCGGAACATTAAGCTCCAGTTCATCCTCCCAGTAACGCAATACATGTGACTCTACATTTACAATATTCGCAGCGTCGGAAATCATGTAACGTACCTTTTCCATTCCGGTTCCTCTCCTTCCTTTCACCTGCTAACCTATATTATAAGCATTTAAAAGGAAGCCTACAACGAAAATCGCTCGTCTTATTCCGACAGGAACCGCGAAATATTTACTGCCAACAGCAAAATGCTCAGGTTAACCTGAGCATTTCTTATTATTTTTCCATATTCGCAAACTTCGTGTACTGCGGCAGCCATACCAGGTTGACGGTACCGATCGGACCATTTCTCTGTTTGGCAATGATGATCTCTGAGATTCCTTTCATCTCAGAATCATGATTATAATAATCATCACGATAGATAAACATAACAACGTCGGCATCCTGCTCGATCGCACCTGACTCACGCAGGTCAGAAAGCATCGGACGGTGATCCGGACGCTGTTCTACGGCTCGTGACAGCTGGGACAATGCGATCACCGGCACGGAAAGCTCCCTTGCAAGTGCCTTTAGGGAACGGGAGATATCTGAGATCTCCTGCTGACGGGAATCAGATCCCCTGCCGGAACCGGACATCAACTGTAAATAGTCAATGATGATCAGCTTCAGATCATGCTCTAACTTATATTTCCGGCATTTGCTCCGCATCTCCGCGATGGAAATACCAGGCGTATCATCGATGATAAGCTCCGAATTACCGATCGTTCCGGCACCTTCGATCAGCTTTTCCCAGTCAGAATCCTTCAGATTACCGGTTCTTAAAAGCTGTGCATCTACATAGGATTCCAGCGAGAACAGACGGTTTACCAGCTGTTCCTTTGACATTTCCAGACTGAATATGGCAACTGTACGGTTCTGTTTAAACGCCACATGCTGTGCAATGTTCAGTACAAACGCCGTCTTACCCATAGAAGGACGGGCTGCGACCAGGATCAGATCGGAGGGCTGCAGACCGGATGTCTTGTAATCCAGGTCAATAAATCCTGTCGGAATTCCTGTAACAGTTCCCTTACTCTTAGATGCTTTCTCAATTTTCTCAAGAGCATTTAACACTACCTGCTTGATCGGCACATATTCACCGTTTCCTCCTCGGTTCTGCACCAGCTCAAAAACCTGCTTCTCTGTCCTTTCAAGGATCGCCTCCAGCGGCTCTTGTCCCTGATAACATTCATCCGCAATCGCTTCATTCATCTTGATCAGACGCCTCAACGTTGCTTTTTCAGAGACGATCTCAGCATAATACTTTACATTTGCCGAAGTTGGAACTGCTGTTACCAGATCCCGGACAAATTCAAGACTACTGATCTCTTCCGGAACAGCTTTTTCACGCAGACGGTTCTGCAGTGTAATCAGGTCAACGGGTTTTCCCTCATTAAAAAGTTCTACCACTGAATCGAAAATTACACCATATGCCTTTTGATAAAAATCGTCTCCACAAATGATCTCGGCAGCTACTGTAATCGCATCCCGGTCCATCAGCATCGCTCCGACAACAGACTGCTCTGCCTCTATGCTGTGTGGCGGTACTCTCTTAATGAGTGCTTCATCCATGTCTCAGATCCTCCTAAGCTTCCCCAACGTGCACTTTTAATTCAGCAGTCACTTTCTGGTGAAGTTTGACCGGTACAAGATGCATTCCAGGTGTACGAATCGCTTCTTTGATCTGGATCTTTTTCTTATCAAGATCATATCCAAGCTGTTCTTTTACTGCAATTGCAATTTCCTTTGAAGACACAGAACCGAATGTTCTTCCACCTTCCCCGGTCTTGATCTTGAGTTCTACTTTTGCTGCCTCTAATTTCTTTGCAAGTTCCTGCGCTGCTTCCAGATGCTCCTGTGCAACCTTTTCTTCATTCTGTTTCTGAAGCTTTAAGTCATTTAAATTCTTTCCATTTGCTTCCAGTCCAAGGTTTTTTTTGAAAATGAAGTTTCTTGCATATCCGTCACTTACATTTACAACCTCGCCTTTTTTCCCAAGGGATTTTACATCTTCCAATAAAATAACTTTCATCTTAAATATCTCCTTCTTCTATCATAATATCGATTGTCTTTTTCAAAGTTTCAATCGCTCTTTCCATATCGGAATATGGGAACTGGGCACCGGCAGTGTTGATATGACCGCCTCCGCCGAGCCGCTCCATAATGATCTGTACATTGATCTCATCAATGGAACGTGCACTGATGTAAATCTTACCATTATATTCAGTCAGTACAAAAGAAGCCTTGATCTCCTCAATATTGAGAAGCTCATTTGACGCCTGTGCTCCGATAATAGTGGGACTTTCAATTCCCAGATGTTCGCCTCGCGCGATCGCAAATACATCCCGATATACCTCAGCACTGCTGATTACTGCAGCTTTTGCCCGGTAAGATGCCATATCATCACGGAGGAGTTTTCTTACATAAGTAACATCTGCGCCACATCTTCTCAAGTACGCAGCTGCCTCAAAGGTCCGGACTCCTGTTCTGGACATGAAATTGTTGGTATCAACCAGAATACCTGCATACATACTGTTCGCTTCCATGGAATTCAAACGCAGATCATCGCCGATATACTGAAGAACCTCTGCTACCATCTCACACGCCGAGGAAGCATATGGCTCAATATACGACAGAACCGCATTCTCAATCACTTCATCACTCTGTCTGTGGTGATCCAGAACTGCAATCGTCTTCGTCAGACGAAGCAGGCGTTCACATTCTGTCATCTTTGGCTTATTGGTGTCAACAACAACTACCATTGTATTGTCATCTGCCAGTTCCTCCGCCTCATGGGAAGTCACAAACAGATCATCCGGATACTTCGGATCATCAGTAAATGCTTCATAAAGCGGTCTGAGTGTCACAGAAATATCGTTCAGGACAATATTGACTTTCTTTTTCATCGCACTTGCTGCCCGGTAAATACCGATTGCCGCACCAAATGAATCCACATCTGCCATCTTATGTCCCATTACGATCACACGCTCTTTTCCGGTGATAAACTCCCGGAGTGCTTCTGCTTTTACTCTTGCTTTTACCCGGGTATTCTTAGCAGTCTGCTCACGCTTTCCGCCATAATAGCTGATTCCCTTGTTATTCTTCACAACTACCTGATCTCCGCCTCTTGCAAGTGCAAGATCGATCGCTATACGGGCATAATTATATCCTGCAGCATAGGTATCTGTACTGAGTCCAAGCCCAATACTTAGTGTAACCGGAATCTGATTACCGATACTGACTCCTTTTACTTCATCAAGTAAAGAAAAACGGTCTTTTTCCATTCGATTGAAGCTTTCTTTTTTAATTACAACAAAATATTTGTCTTTCTCAAGCTTCTTCACAATACCGGAAAAATCCGCAATATACTGGTTGATCTTACGGTCGATCAATGCCACCAGAAGAGACTGCCTTACTTCCTCGACACTTTCCATGACCTCTTCATAGTTATCAATATAAACCAGTCCGGCCACCAGCCGCTGCTCTTCATTCGCCCGGATATATCGGTTCAGCTCTGTCACATCCTGAAGATGTATCGCAATAAAATATTCCTTTTCCTCCGGTATCTCCAGAAGCTGCTCTGTCTCACTGAAACCTTCGACCGATACGCACTGGATCTCAGCCTGATAATCTCTGTCAAGATAATTGAATTCCAGGCTTACCGATTCATTCTCTTCCTTTGGAAATACGCCCCGGTTCAACTCCGGAATATATTTACTCAGATAGGTATCCTTCCGGATAGTCGTCCCAAGGACTTCCCGGAACTGTGTGTTCGTCCAGATGATTTTTCCATCATCCAGTAAAATCGCATACGGAATCGAAAGTTCCTTCAGAAGTGTATTCTGGACAATCCCGTACTGCGCTGCAAACTCTACCATGTCTGCCAGAATCAGAGACTTGTTGTAAAAATACATAATGCCAATGACGACTGCATAAACCAGCACAAACGCACTCATAAGTAGCCCGGCCTTTCGATCCATCCTGAAGATCCAGATATTCATCAGGATAAGGAAAAGAATCATAATTCCTGGCCATTGCATATACAATTTCAGTTGTCCCTTTAACTTTATATCCTTTTTCATCTTTCAGCCCTCTTAAAACCTATAGATATTTGTATTATATCACCTTTCCGGATATTAGGGAACTAAAAAATGTGCCAGGGAACGTACACCCTGACACATTTTTCTTTCTTTTATTAAGCTTCGTATCCATTCGGATTCATTGTCTGCCATCTCCATGAATCCTCACACATCTTGTCGATTCCGCGTTCTGCAACCCATCCGAGCTCGTTCTTTGCTTTTTCTGCATTACAGTAGCATGTTGCGATATCTCCGGCTCTTCTTGGCTTGATCTGGTAAGGGATCTCTTTTCCACATGCTTTTTCAAATGCATGCAATACATCCAGTACTGAATATCCCACTCCGGTTCCAAGATTATAAATGCTTACGCCTGATTTTTCCTGGATCTTCTTCAGCGCCTTTACGTGTCCAATTGCAAGGTCAACCACATGGATGTAGTCTCTCACACCTGTTCCATCCGGTGTATCATAATCATCACCAAATACCCCCAGGCATTCCAGCTTACCGATTGCAACCTGTGCAATATATGGAAGCAGGTTGTTCGGGATACCCTTCGGATCTTCTCCCATCAGTCCGCTCTCATGTGCGCCGATCGGATTGAAGTAACGAAGAAGGACAACATTCCACTCCGGATCTGCCTTATGCAGGTCTGTCAGGATCTGCTCAAGCATCCATTTTGTCCATCCATAAGGATTCGTACAGGTTCCCTTCGGGCATTCTTCTGTAATCGGGATAAATGCCGGATCACCATATACCGTTGCTGAAGAACTGAAGATGATGTTCTTCACTTTGTGGTTACGCATAACATCACAAAGTGTAAGTGTACCTGCAATATTGTTCTGATAATATTCAAGTGGCTTTGCAACAGATTCTCCGACTGCTTTAAGTCCTGCGAAATGAATGACACATTCTACACTTTCTTTGTCAAAAATCTGATCCAGTGCTTCTTTATCTCTGATATCTGCTTTATAAAATGTAACGTTCTTACCGGTGATCTTCTCTACACGTCTGATTGCTTCTTCAGAAGCATTGCAAAGATTATCTACTACAATAACTTCATATCCTGCATTCAGCATCTCTACACATGTGTGACTGCCGATAAATCCGGCTCCGCCTGTTACTAAAATTGCCATGATTTTTTCCTCCTGAAATTAGAATCATTTACTTTTCTTTACACACTATAGCACACATCCTGCCTATATGGAAGTGTTTTTACTAAATTATTTGTATTTTTTAGTAAATCAAATGAACTATTTACTAAATTTTAACAAATTTCTACTCTTCCCAGAGATTTTCCGGATAAAGACCTTCTTTTTTCAGATTGCGGATCGCTTCTACGACAACCGGTTTGTCTTCTTTATAAGTTACGCCGTACCATTTATCTGCCGACGGAAGAACCGCTGCTGTTGCGCGGTCTGCCTCCAGAAGATTGCTTACGACTGCCGGCAGGAAATATTCACACTTCATCGGATTTTCAGTAAGTCCTTTCTTCAGGAACTGTGGAAATTCTGCTTTCAGCTCGTCCAGTATGCTTCTCGTAAATCCCCACATATTCATGGAAACCAGTGTATCCTCCGGTAAATTTTCCCAGGTTTCGCCATCATTTTCGGTAAATGCAATCTTACCGTCACGCTTCTCAATGCGGGTTCTTTCGGTAATATTTACCAGTTCCCCTTCTTCATTGGTCGTACAGATTCCTCTTGCCACATGACCATTGTCTGTTACTGTATTCTTCAGAAGATATCCGACCATCGCATAACGATACTTATCATCATCCTCATGCTCAGACAGATAATTATAAATTGCTTCAAACGCATGTCTTCCATAATAATCATCTGCATTGATAACAGCAAATGGCCCGTCGATCTCATCAATGCAGCTGAGGACTGCATGTCCGGTTCCCCACGGTTTCACTCTGCCTTCCGGAACTTCAAAACCTTCCGGAATGTTGTTGATATCCTGAAATACATAAGAAACCTCCATATATTTTGCCATACGGTTTCCTACTGCTTCTCTGAAACTGTCTTCATTTTCTTTCTTTATAATAAAAATAACCTTCTCAAATCCGGCTCTTTTTGCATCAAACAGGGAAAAATCCATAATGATGTGTCCCTCTTTATCAACTGGATCGATCTGTTTAAGTCCGCCATAACGGCTTCCCATTCCTGCTGCCATAATTACTAAAACTGGTTTTTTCATAATTGATTCTCCAATTCTTTTTTAGATTTCAAAACTTTCTCTTTCTTATTCTAACCCCAAATGACTCCTTTTTCAATCGTCTGCCAGACAGAAAAACAGTAAAAAAACAGGACTTCCAAAACGGAAATCCTGTTCTGATCATATTCGATTAATCCTGA
>ENA-OPXQ01001954-OPXQ01001954.1-human-gut-metagenome-genome-assembly--contig:-NODE-1954-length-10250-cov-5.898382_pt1 | contig 10250 bp, 9 predicted proteins | sample MGYA00241769_ERZ502042 | MGnify/ENA primary metagenome ERZ502042 (study PRJEB25962, sample SAMEA2041934) | human gut metagenome | biome: human gut; feature: human-associated habitat; material: faeces...
CACTTCCTGCGGTGCAGAGCTGGTCTGCGGCCCCGAAACAGCCGCCACCACCTGCCCCTACTGCGGCAACCCCACAGTGCTGGGCGGCAAGCTCTCCGGCAAGCTGAAGCCGGAGTACATCCTGCCCTTCAAGCTGGACAAAAAGGCCGCCATTGCCCAGCTGACCAGATATTACAAAGGCAAGGCCTTCCTGCCCAAGGCGTTCAAGAGCCAGAACCACATCGCGGAGATCCAGGGCGTATATGTCCCCTTCTGGCTCTACGATGCCAAGGCCGACGCGCGCGGCCGGTACGAGGGCCAGAACTCCGAGAGCCACCGCGAGGGCGATTACATGGTGACCACCACCCAGCACTACGATGTGCGCCGCGAGGGCTCGGCCGACTTTACCAAGGTGCCGGTGGATGGCTCCAGCAAAATGCCCAACACCCACATGGATGCCATTGAGCCCTTTGATTACGGCGACCTGAAGCCCTTCTCCACGGCCTACCTGCCCGGCTATCTGGCCGACCGGTATGACGAGGATGCCGATGCCTGCGCCGAGCGCGCCTACCGCCGGATGTACAACTCCACGGCCGATGCGCTCCACGCCACCACCGGCGGCTACAGCGAGATCCACCCCATTTCCGAGAACATCAACGTGGATATGACCCACGCCCACTACGCCCTGCTGCCGGTCTGGATGCTCCACACCCGGTGGAAGGACAAGGACTTCCTGTTCGCCATGAACGGGCAGACCGGGCGGCTCATCGGCGACCTGCCGGTGGACAAGAGCCGGGTGGCCGCGTGGTTTGCGGGCATCAGCCTGCCCCTGATGGCAGTGCTGGCGTTCCTGCTGTTGTTATAAGGGGGGTGGCAGAATGAAACACACTGCAAAACGCTTTGCCGCCCTGCTGGCCGCTCTGGTGCTGGCGCTCTGCCTGAGCATCCCCGCCTTTGCCGCCGCACCGCTGGTGCGGGACGAGATGGGCCTGTTCGATGCGGATACTTACAGCCAGCTGGAAGCTTCCGCCGAAGCCGCCAGCGACGGCCACGACTGCGACGTATATTTTCTGGTAGTGGACAGCATCGGTGACACCGACCAGCGCCAGTACGCCAAAGATTACTACCTTGCCAACGGTCTGGGCAGCGGTTCTGAACAGAGCGGCATCCTTTTCCTGCTGGCAGTCGGCTCCCGCAAGTATGTCACCATCACCTACGGCGGCGGCGTGACAGCCTTTACCGATTACCGCATCGAGCAGATTGAAGATGCCGTTGTTCCCTATCTCTCGGACAACGACTGGGCCGAGGCCGCCTCCGAGTACCTCTCCATGTGCGCCGACACGCTGGATTTCTACGCCGAGCACGGCGAACCGCTGGATGTTGACAACGACACCAGCGGCTGGCCCATCCTGCTCCTCATCGTCATCGGCGTGCCCATGATCATTGCCGGTATCGTCTGCGGCGTGCTGTACAGCCAGATGAAAACAGCCCGGCTCAAGACCGAGGCCAACGATTACATCGGCGCAGGCTTAAAGCTGCGGGTGCAGGTGGACAACTACACCCACACCGACCGTGTGCAGGTCTACGACCCGCCCCACGAGGAGAGCAGCAGCTCCGGCGGCTCCTCCGTGGACAGCGACGGCTTTGGCGGCTCCTCCGGCGGCTCGTTCTGAGCGCCCTTTTCTCCAGCAATAAACCACCGGTTCTGCCGGTGGTTTTCGCTTGTTTTTATTTCCGCGTAACATGCAAAAGAAAGGAAACCCAACGAATGTCAAAGAAGATTACCGCCCTGATCCCCGGAGCCGCGCTGGCACTGGGCATCGCCTGCATCGCCAAGTGGCTGGAAACGCTGGAAAGCAGCGCCGGGCTCCATCTCATTGGCGCATCGGTCATCGCCCTGTTTATCGGCATGGCCATCAATGCGTTTTTCCAGCCCAACAAAACAACCGCGCCGGGCATTAAATTCACCTCTAAGAAGGTCCTGAAATTCGCCATCGTCCTTCTGGGTGCCAGCCTGAACATCCGCACCGTGCTGACCGTGGGCCGTTTTTCGCTGACGGTCATGCTCTTCACCCTGGCCACCTGCTTTGGACTGGGCGCGCTGATCGGCAGAGCGCTCGGGCTCAATTGGAAAACCAGCAGCCTGATCAACGCCGGAACCGGCATCTGCGGCGGCTCTGCCATTGCCGCCATTGCGCCGGTGATCGAGGCCGATGACATGGATATCGCCTACGGTATGTCCGCCACCTTCCTGTTCGATACGGTGATGATCGTTGTGTTCCCGCTCCTTGGCCGGTGGCTTGGGCTTTCCGATGCCTCATTCGGTCTCTGGGCCGGTACGGCGGTCAATGATACCTCCAGCGTTGTAGCCACCGGTTACGCTTTCAGTGAAGCAGCCGGCGACTTTGCAACGATGGTCAAGCTGACCCGCACGCTGGCGATCATTCCGGCTGTTCTGGTCTTTGCCGCCATCAACCTGCACCTGAAAAAGAAAGAGAGTGCCCAGGCCAACGGTGTCAAGGTGCGCATCCGTTCCATTTTCCCCTGGTTCATCCTTGCGTTCCTTGCCATGTCTCTGCTGACCAGTCTGGGCCTTCTGCCCGCCGGGCTGGTTTCCGGCCTGAAGACCATCAGCAAGTTTCTGATGGTCGCGGCTCTGGCGGCCATCGGTCTGAACACGAACTTCAAATCGCTCTGCCGTTCCGGCGCAAAGCCCATGCTGCACGGCTTCATCATCTCCACATTGGTCGTTCTGGTCGCCATTGGCGTTGAGTACATGATCGGCATTGCACCCTACGGCACACTGTAACGCTCCTGCCTGCTGAATTTTCCTACAAAGAAAGAGCAGTGCTCTCCAATGGGTCCACCCACCGGAAGCACTGCTCTTTTATTGTTCCGCTTTGCTCCACAAACGCGAATTTATCTGCTTATGTTACGTACTTTCGTTGCTAACCTTTTCCTCCCTTACCAATCCTTTTTTTCTTTTGTACTGTCATGGTTCTTTTTGCGTTCTTCCACCATATTTGCAAACCATTCCACCTTAGCCGGGTCATAGTGGGAAAAGAAAGCACTCATTTTCGTGTCCAGGGCGGCAATTCTTGCCATATCCTCCGCTGAGAGTGCAAAGTCGAATACATTCAGGTTTTCCTGCATTCGTTCGATATGTGTGGACTTTGGAATCACCACTACGCCTCGTTGCAAATGCCAGCGGAGAATAACCTGTGCTGCACTTTTACCATACTTTTTGCCGATTTCATTCAGCACAGGATTCTGAAACATATTTCCTCTGCCTTCGCCAAACGGAGCCCAGGCCTCAATCTGTACGCTGTACTTGTCCATCCACTTCTTTGCCTCTTCCTGCTGATAGAAAGGATGTACCTCCACCTGATTTACCATCGGTTTAATGCGGGAAAAGGAGCAAATATCCACCAAACGGTCAGGATAAAAATTAGATACACCAATGGCACGAATTTTTCCTTCTTCGTATAGTTCTTCCAGTGCCCGCCATGCCCCGTAATAATCCGAATACGGCTGATGCAGCAGGCAAAGATCAAGATAATCTGTACGCAGCTTTTCCATAGAGTCTAAAACCGATGCTTTAGCTTTCTCATAGCCGTAATGCTCGATCCAGACCTTTGTGGTCAGGAAAATATCTTTACGGTCAACACCGGTTTTTTCGATTGCTGCACCGACCTGCTCTTCATTAAAATAGCTTTGTGCCGTATCAATGGCACGATAGCCGACCTTTAGTGCATCCAATACGCAACGTTCGCATTCCTCCTGTGTCACCTGAAATACGCCATAGCCCAACTGTGGCATTTTCACACCGTTGCTCAAAGTAATATAGTCCATAACAAAAGCCTCCTGTTGTGTTAAATTTTATTCTGTGGTATTATTGTAACAGCCGGTAGTTACTACCGGTCAAGGATTTTTTTCAAAAACAGGAGGATTTTTTGTGTATTCTATGAAAGAGGCTTGTACTCTCACCAATATGACCTATGAAAATCTGAAATTCTACTGCAATGAGGGATTGGTCCCCAATGTCAAGCGAGACAGACGAAATTATCGTGTCTTTGACGAACATGACATCAAATGGATTCAGAGTCTGAACTGCCTGAAAAGCTGTGGAATGAGCATTGCAGAGATGAAGCAATATCTTGCTTTGTGCATGGAGGGCGAAGGCACAATTCCGGAACGTAAGGTGATTCTTGCAGAAAAAAAAGAAACCTTGCTCAAATCCATTACGGAACTGCAAAAGGCTGTGGCATACATTGACTGGAAGCAGAGATTCTATGACGATGTGCTGTCAGGCAAGACAGCGTATTACAGTAACCTTGTTCCGGAATTGCTGAAGTGATATATCGGTACAGTTAACACAGCAAATTCCAATTTGTATAGCCTCTCTTAACATCTATTCCACTGCCTGCAAACACCCAAAATGGTCGAGTTGCCTGATTGGTTATCACCCTTTTTCATTTTCCAAAAATCATCCCAAAACGCCTGACATCTAATCCACTGCCTCAAATTGTGACATCTAATCCGAGGTCACAACCTGACATACATTTTGCAGTAGATATGTTTCCATATAAGAAAACCGAGCTTTTTCAGAAGTCTGGCTTCAAATCCAAACTTCCGAAAAAGCCCGGAAATACGCCACTTTCTGGCACTTATTTATCTTTTCTTGACATCAAGACTACCGTCTCAATATGCGTATCATTGTCCAAACTCAAGCTCATATCTTCCGCAATGATTGGGAGCTTGAATTTGATGGACTTGAGCCACTGACCGTTGGGCTGCCGTTCCTCATAAATCTGGACTTCGGAAAGCAGCGATTCCATAAGCTGCCGCTTTTCCTGATCGTCCATGACGGAATAGAGCTTATCAAAGTAAATCAGCACCTTGTAGATGTTGTCGCCCGTCAGCTTTTCCGCCTCAATCGCCATCTTCTTGGCTCTGGCAGCAACGAGCTGGTTTTCTGTATCCTCGATCTTATCATACATCTTGTAGAGCCGGTCATCAAGGTCTGCTTTGCGTTTGATGTAGTGCTTATCGTCCGGGTCGAGAGAATCAATTTCATCCATCAGCCGTACCTTTACGGAATAGCTCTGGCGAAGCTGCTTTTCATTCGCCGCGATCTCCTGCTCAATGGAAGAGGTATCCACCTTCATGTTGATTTTTTCCTGCATCATGGCGGCGAACTTCGGATTGCTTACCAGTTTTATAATAACCTCCGCAACGGCGCTGTCCAGCAGTTCTTCATTGATCTGTTTCTTGAAGTCGCATTTATGACCGCGCGTCATCGCACGGTGCTTACAGCCATAGTAATAAAAATCCTTGTATTTTGAGCCGTCCGCCTTGTGCTTGATGCTTTTGTTTCCGTACATTCCCACGCCGCAGACCGGGCATTTCACAATACCGGACAGCAGATGTATTTTTGTATCCTTGCCTCTGTTGACGCGTTCGTATTTTTCCGCTTGCGCCAGCAGCTTGACCTGCGCCTCGTGCCATAGTTCTTCGGAGACAATTCCCTCATGCAGTCCGTCCACCAGCAGATAATTGTCCTGCTCCACCAACCGGTAATCATTTCGGGTGCCATGCACCTTCTCCGTCCGACGTCTGCCATAGGCGATTTTCCCGCAGTATACCGGATTTTTCAGAATCCTGCGGATCAACGCAGAATCAAACAGGGGATTTTTCCCGTTTTGCCTTTGGATCTTGTGAATCCCGTGGGTCGCAAGATATTTTGCAAGACCGTTTGCACCGGTATCCGTATGCACATACTGGTCAAAAATCACGCGGATTGCCGCAGCTTCTTCCTCATTGATGAAAAGCTGCCCTTTTTCCAGCCTGTAGCCATAAGGTGCAAAACCGCCGTTCCATTTCCCTTCACGGGCTTTCTGGATTCTGCCCTCCATGGTCTGCACACGGATATTTTCACGCTCAATTTCAGCCACAGCAGAGAGAACGGAAATCATCAGCTTTCCTGCATCCTTGGAGGAATCGATCCCATCCTCCACGCAAATCAGGTTGACGCCAAAGTCCTGCATGACCTGTAAGGTAGACAAGACATCTGCCGCATTTCTACCGAAGCGCGAGAGCTTGAACACCAGCACATAGGACACGCCGTCCTTGCCAGACTTGATGTCCTCCATCATCTGATTGAACTGGATTCTACCCTCTATGGACTTACCGGATTTTCCGGCGTCCTCATATTCGCCCACAATTTCATAATCGTTGAAGTCAGCATAGGCTTTCATTCTGGATTTCTGTGCATCCAGAGAATATCCGTCAATCTGCATGGCGGTGGACACGCGCGTATAGATATAGACTCTTATCCTTTCTTTTTTCATTGTCATATCCTCAGTCAGCCTTGCTTGTTATCCGTTTTCTGCTCCAACAGCTTGATGGAATCCAGATAATCCCGCTCCACTTCACTAAGGGTGCGGGCTTTGTATTTTCTGTACTCGCCGGTTGCTTTGTCGATAGCCTGCTTATGGCTGACGCTTCCGTTGCCAATCAGCAGTTGCTCTCCACTCATAGTCAAAATCCGATCAAGATGCTCCGACCAGTCCTGCATGGTCATTGCCTGCTCCCGCTCCGCCTGTCGTTCCGCAAAATCCAGATAGCCGGATACAAGCTGCCCCATAGCACGAAGCTCTTTCTCGTTCAGATAGTTCTTGGCAACTACTGCCTCTTTCAGCGTGGGCTGACTGCCCGCAAAGGTGGTCAATCCCATAAATTCTTTCTCCGCATCGGCACGTGTGTAGATGACCTCCGCCGCGGTTTGCCCATGAATGGCATAATGAATTTTATTTTGGACTTTCTTGAAAAACTGAATGGAGATTTCCGCCTTGGGGTCATAGTCAATACTGGTGGCGTAGATTTCAAGCACCTGTCGATAAAACACCTTTTCGGAAGCGCGGATATCGCGGATACGCTCCAGCAGCTCCTTGAAGTATCCGCCGCCACCCAGATTTTTCAGGCGCTCATCATCCAGAGCAAAGCCTTTTCGCATATACTCCTTCAAAATCCCCGTTGCCCAAATACGAAACTGCACGCCGCGCTGAGATTTCACACGGTAGCCGACAGAAATGATGACATCAAGATTATAATAATCGACATCATACACTTTTCCGTCGGCAGCAGTGTGGGCAAATTTTGCCCATACTGCTGCCTTCTGAAGCTCTCCCTCTTTGAAAATGTTTCGCACGTGCTTGCCAATCACACTTCTATCACGCTGAAACAGCTCTGCCATCTGGTCAATGGACAGCCAAACGGTATCGCCGTCGAAGGTCGTTTCGATCTTTGTTAAGCCATCCTCTGTGGTATAAATCATCATTTCAGAATTGTTCTGCTCATTCTCCCAGCGTTCCATGGTCACTTCACCTCGTTTTCTGCCATTGCAGGAGCTTTTGCTCCTGCAATGGCGGTTTGGACACTTATTTCATGACGATTATATCATGCCGCTTTCACGGGTTCAATATCGTTTTCGTGAATATTCTTATCAGCATCATCTTTTTCAGACACGGCTTCCTCTATGACGAGATTGGGCAGCGCATCAAGATTCAGAACCACGGCATACTTTTCAATCAAATTTGCCAGCAAAGCGGCGAAGCCGCTCCATTCATCTACCATAGGCAGTCTCCCTCTCTTTCTCCGTTCTGTGTGTATATGCCGCCAGCACTTCCTTCGGAATACGATCCAGTACGGCGACGGCATCCTCATAATCCCGATGCAGCTTGGCGTCAGCCAGCTTTTTCAAGGTGCTTTCCTGCGTGGCTTTGTCCAGCGACTGCTCCAACTGCTCCGTTTTCTTTTTCAGCTTTTTATTTTCGGCAGTCGTGACCGTGAACGCTGTATTGTACTTTTTCAGTGTCGTGTGCATCTGCTCCACAGCAGGAATATACTTGTCCAAAAAAGCGCCGATTTCTGCTGCTTTCCCCTTGGCATTGAACGCATTGACGCCTGAAAGCAATTCTTCCAGCTTGGCCTTCTGCTTGGTCAGGCGGGTCATCTCCTTGAACAGCCGCGGCGGGATATGGTCTCGTCCGGTTTCGCTGGCGCTTTCGCCGCGCTCCAGATCGGGATATTTCTTGACCATATGCTCCCAAAACCTGTCCTGCCACTGCGTCAGTTTCTTCTTGTTGCCGACAATTTCTTTGGCGCTGAGTCGCCCGTCCTCCGTCAGCGGGACAAAGCAAAGGTGCATATGGGGCGTTTTCTCGTCCATATGCACCACGGCTGATATGATCGTATCTTTGGCCTGATATTTTTCGATGAATGCCAGCGCTTCCTGAAAATAGGCTTTGATCTCACTTTTCTTCTTCCCCTTGAAGAACTCCGGGCTGGCAGTCAACAGCGTCTCGATCATACGGATACTATCTTTCCGGGTACGGCATCCGGCGGCGGCAATCTGCCGTTCCGATTCCGTCCGGTACTTGCCGAGCGGTTTGACAAGATGGAAGTTGTACTTGCTTCGGCTGGTGTCCACATCGGGATTGCTGGCGTACTTTTCCTTTGTGCGCTCGTTATGGGCCTCGATATTGCCGATTTCAGGCCCCTTGTATTTTGCAAATCGCATAATCGCGTACTGTGCTTTTTCCATGCTCAATCCCTCCGTTTCTGCCAGACAATGTCATATCCCAACACATCAGCCAACTCCACGGCCTCACGATACCGCAGTGATTCCCGCTGCAATTTCCCGGAAAGATTGGATACGCTGTCGCTCCAACCATATTCATCGTGCAGCTGGTCAACGACTTCCTGCATGGTGTAACCGGCGCGGATGATCTGCGCCTTGATTTCGTTTCGGATACTTGATTTCATGGTAATCCTCCATTTTCGCAAGTGACGCCCTTTGCCACTTGACAACTAAAACATGATTTTCTGTTGCGTCATAAAAAGAACCGGCTACGCTGGGGAGCGCACCGGCTTTGGTCAATGGTGAAATTTGTGCAAATGCTGTTTTGCGATAGAAATGTTTCCCCGCGCACCATTGGTCAACGGCGGAATATTCGGCTTTGCGGAAATGCGGGGTTTTTCACTGTTCTGGCTGTATTGGCGCGAAACGGTGCAACCTGTACTCTGTTCCGTGAGCCGCTGTCCAGCGAACTGTATGCGGAGCATAGAGAAACATTTCGCCGTTTTGCGATTGCTTCAAAATATGCCTATAAAATTACTGCGTTTCCTGTCCGTTTTGGTTATTCCCAAAATGGGCACGACCACTTTATCCAAATGAAGCGCCTCTACAATATATGAGGTAACAGGGTCAATCGCTGCGTACATACGTACCGGCGACCAGATCGGAAATCAATCCCGCCAGTCTTCCGGTACGTACGTACACTGTGAAGCGTCCGTAAACTCGTTTATATGCGGCCTTGCCACTGCCTCGATCCCCATAAAGCCCCATACCCGGCGTCCTGCCGAATTGGTAATCGTGTTGCAGTGTTCCAGATTGTACTTACCGCAGGCTGCCACCAGCGCATCGCTGAAGCTGCGGCGTTTGAGTGCAGTCAGGCTATTTTCCTCGCACCACATCCGGTAAATGTCGTAGCAATCCTTTGAACTGATGGACGCATCCGCTTTCAGCCGGATATAGCCCTCGGATTCCAGAAAATCAAACACGTTATTGTTGTCCCGCTTGACGGCCTCCCGGTTCTCTCTGGTGCGCTGGCTCTCGGTGAACTTGAAGTTGTTCGCTACCAACCGCTGCAATCCCGCAAAAGCCCACAGCAGAATGCCCTCCACCTCGGCCTTCATCTTCTCTGCCAGGTCGGGATCATCCACACGGTCGGCAGGTTTCTCTTTGGCGGTCAGCACCAACTGCCGCCGATAAAAGCCATCACTGCGGTCAAAGAGAGCCTGCAAGTCGCCATTGCTGAATGCCAGCAGCCGGGCGCACATCCATCCCTGATAGCTCTGCTTGCCTTTACGCTCCAAATCCATTTTACCCTGTGCGGTGACGATGGATTTGACATAGTTGGTCTGCCGCAGGGCCTCCATCCGCATATCATCATCGACACACAGCAGAATGTGTTCCAGATCGGCGCGGGCAAACCGGTTGTCGGAAATTTTGGCGATGCTGCCGTCCTTCATATTGCAGCCAAACAGCCGCGCCAGCACAGGACCGATCTGCGATTTTCCCTCGCCGCCCTCGCCCTTGAGGATCATCATGCGCTGCCCTTTGGTGCTGGGAATGAGGCAATAGCCGATATACTCCTGAAAGGTTGGGATGTCCTCCGGGTAGAGCAGATCGGAAAGAAACCGCAGCC
>ENA-OPXQ01001966-OPXQ01001966.1-human-gut-metagenome-genome-assembly--contig:-NODE-1966-length-10200-cov-1.702514_pt1 | contig 10200 bp, 9 predicted proteins | sample MGYA00241769_ERZ502042 | MGnify/ENA primary metagenome ERZ502042 (study PRJEB25962, sample SAMEA2041934) | human gut metagenome | biome: human gut; feature: human-associated habitat; material: faeces...
TCACCATCGGAAGCCTGCGGCTGGATCTTTCGGACGGCCATGCATATCTCAATAATGCCGACACAGGCCTTACCCGGACCGAATTCTCTCTGCTGCGTCTCCTTGCAGAAAACCAGGAGAAGATTTTTTCTGCAAAGGAGCTCTACGAAGCGGTATGGGGTAGCTGTGCAGGAACAGATACCAGCACGGTACGGCGGCATATCTTTAACCTCCGGACCAAGATCGGTGCCGAAGATACCGATGAGTATGACATTGTCTCGGTTTATGGGAAGGGATATCTTTTTACCTGCCGGTAAGCCGGCCTTTTCACGATTGGATAGCATATTTCCAGACCTGTACGCAGCTTTCCGTAAATGTCTCTTTTTCTTCACATTTCCGGATATCGGGATCTGTCTGTTACAATGTACTTAACAGACAGATCTTTTTTATTTGTAAAAATTTATGATCAAAGAATAGTAAGCAGCTAACTGCTGCGCAATTTATCAGGAGGTGCCTATGCATAAAAAAATCTTAGTTCTTTTAACAGGCGCGATCGCTCTTTCCATATCTGCAGTCCCGGTCCTCGCTTCTGACCCTCCAACCGATGACGGTCAGTACATCTGGCAGGATGAAAACGGAGATTACTGGTACCGCAATGGTTCCGAGGATGAATATATCGGGGAAGGTAATTATGCCCCTGACCCGGATTCCGGTGAACTGATGGAAGGCAACGATGCCGGCTGGACCGAACAGGACGGTTATTTTGAACCTCATTATTATTATGAGGATGGCAGTGTGTGGCTGGAGGATGCTACCGGAACCACATATATTGGCTCCAGAGATAAATATTATATTGATGACTACGGCAATCTTCAGGAATATTCCGATTCTGAAACTGATTCCTCCTCCGGAGATTCTTCAGAAGAATCCTCCGATACCAGTGGAAACTCCTCCTCGCAGGATTCCGATTCTTCATACCCAAATTCCTCTTCCGATACAAACACGGAAGATTCCTCCGAATCGGAAAAGCGCGGCGAGCTTCATATGCGGGTTGGATTCCCTGCCGATGATACGATCAGAGAATCCATGCCCGAAAAAGAAGGTTATTTCGAGCAGCGTTCCGTAAATGGCGGAAAAAGCACTGCCTTTGTTTTAAAAGTACCGAATTCCTCTCTGGAGGATTCTTCCCTGAAGGGTTTTCTGGCAGAATACTATCCGGTAAAGGGTGAGATCATCACCAAAAAGGATCTTACCTTTGAATCTTATCCTGCCACGAAATATCAATACTTAACCGAAGTCAACGAAGAAGAAAAAAATGTAGATGCTCTTGTATGCCAGACTGACGATTATACATTCGGACTTTTTATCCTGACTCCGTCAGACACCTATGATAAGGCCGCCGAAAAGGAAGCCACAGAGCTGATCAAATCCATAGATTTCGTTTACGCAGAGCGTGTGGATATGGCCATGACGGATTACTTCCAGGTCCTCACTCCGGAGCGCTGGAAATATCTCTGCCATTATGAAACAACCGAAACCGAAAATGGTGGATATAAACTGACTTATTACAATGAGGATGTTCCTGTACTGACTCTGGAAGCCAGATATTACGATGGCGAAGACCAGCCTCTGGACAGTGTATGGCAGGGCTATCTCGGCCGTATCGAAACCGTCGACGGCAAAAAATACGATCTTCTGTCCACCATCAGCCAGTATTCCGAGGATGCCTCTGATGAATGGAAGGAAATGTATGACACTTATCTGGATGTCATAAACGGGATCCGTATAATGGACGGCTGTTCCCTGACCGAAGGAAGCCATGCCTGATCCCTTGTGATTCACAATATTTACATAAAAGAAGCTGCAGACTCTGTTTTTTCACTGTTCTGCAGCTTCTTTGTGTTATTGTGTCCAACTATATCTTCTGCTGTCTATCCTTCGTAAATCTGATCAAAAATCCCTCCATCTGAGAAATGTGTTTCCTGTGCCTTTTTCCATCCGCCGAAATCATCAATGGTGACAAGATTGATGTCCAGGTCAAACACATCGGAGTATTCCTTCAGAATATCCTGGTTTGACGGACGGTAATAATTATCACCGGCGATCCGCTGTGCTTCATCGGAATAGAGATAATTCAGATATTCCTCTGCCACATCTCTGGTGCCTCTTTTGTCTACGACTTTATCAACTACTGCTACAGATGGCTGTGCAAGGATGCTGATGCTTGGTGTTACGATCTCGTAGTCGTCCGGATAATCTTTTACGGAAAGATAGGCTTCATTTTCCCAGGCGATCAGTACATCACCCTGTCCGTTTTCCACGAAAGAGGTCGTTGCGCCTCTGGCTCCGGTGTCCAGGACAAGTACGTTTTTGTAAAGATCTCCGATGAATTCTTTAATTTTATCCTCGTCTCCGTTATATTTATCTTTTGCATAGGCCCAGGCTGCCAGATAGTTCCATCTTGCTCCGCCGGAGGTTTTCGGGTTTGGTGTGATCACACCTACGTCTTTCTTTACCAGATCGTCCCAGTCTTTGATATTCTTCGGATTTCCTTTTCTCACAAGAAATACAATCGTCGAAGTATAGGGAGCGCTGTCCTCCGGAAATTCGTCCACCCATCCGTCATCGATGAGTCCTGCATCCTGGATCGCATCCACATCATACTCCAGTGCCAGTGTTACCACATCTGCTTCCAGTCCGTTGGCAACCTCAAGTGCCTGCTTGCCGGAACCACCATGGGACTGTGTGATCTCCACATCCTGGCCTGTTTTTTCCTTCCAGTGTTCCTGGAAGCTCTTGTTGTACTGCTCGTAAAGCTCTCTGGTCGGATCATAAGATACATTGGTGATGCTGACACTGTCCGCCGCATAGGTGGTTACGCCTGTAAGACTTCCAATTGTTGCTATTGCTGCAAGAGCTGCTACTGCTGATTTCCATCTTCTTTTCATAATACTTACCTCCTGTGTTTTGCCTCGTGTTTTGTTGTTGGGGCTATTATAAACATGAGTAAGTACCTATGAAAACTATTAGATTGGAAACCGTTTTCAGTAGTTTTCGAAATCAGGGATATTTTGGCGGATTTTACAGGTTTTTATGTTTGATTTTTAGCTGTTATCCATAGATTTCGCACTCTTTTTTGCATATTCTTCATCACCGTTGAAAGATTTTGTGAAAACGCAATCAACCTTGTGAATTCAGCTCTTCCAGGAGTTTTTTGCGGTAAGCTTCATCTTTGACAACACGTTTGAGATCTTCTTTGGTCAGTTCTTCTCCATGCAGCTGCTTTTCTTTCATTCTGACAAAAACCTCATCTGCATCATTCATTCTTCTGAAACAGTTATCCACACTCACCCTGAAAAATCGCTCTTTCGAGCGGATGGTTTTCCACATATTCCACAGAAGTTATCCTCGGTAGTCTGTGTGATCCTCTTTCGCCGCCTTCATTTCACAGATAAATATAATCATTCATCACCGGCTGCAGGCCGTGGTCTTTCAGGGCGTTGAAAACTTCGTCCACAGACCTTCCGTCGGAAATCTCAAACTGATCATCACCCTTATCCTCAATATCATCCACATGGCTTCCGATTCCGGTGCTGACACCTGCAGAGATCTTGGTTGCTGCGATATTCACCAGATTGTCACGGACACGCTCACACTCTCTGGTGGATACAGTAATACTTGCAAACGGCATAAACAGACGATATGCACAGACTACCTGCAAAAGCTGCGGTTCGTGTACATCCTTCGGGTTGATCCTGTCGTTGTTGATGATCGGACGAAGTCTCGGGCAGGAAAAAGCGATCTCTGCATGTGGATATTTTCTCTGCAGAAGATATGCGTGGTATCCTGTCGCAAAAGCATCCTTGCGGAAATCATCCAGTCCCAGAAGTGCCGCAAAACCAACACCTCGCATGCCGCCTTTTAACGCACGCTCCTGTGTATTTAACCTGTATGGGAAAATCCTCTTGTGACCTGCCAGATGCAGAGTTTCGTATTTATCAGAATTATAGGTTTCCTGGAAAACTGTCACATAATCTGCGCCGCATTTGTGAAGATATGCGTACTCATCAGAATTCATCGGATACACCTCAAGACCGACTACCTTGAAATATTTCCGGGCGATCTCACAAGCCTTTCCGATATATTCCACATTAGATTTCGTTTTGCTCTCTCCGGTAAGGATCAGAATCTCCTGGAGTCCGGTTTCTGCAATGGCTGCCATCTCTTTCTCGATCTCATCTGCATTCAGCTGTGCGCGGCGGATCTTGTTGTGGCAATTAAATCCACAGTAAATACAGTAGTTCTCACAGTAGTTTGCAATGTAGATCGGTGTAAACATGCAGATACTGTTTCCAAAATGTTTCCTTGTTTCGATCCGTGCAGCCTGTGCGATTTCTTCCAGAAGAGGCAGCGCTGCCGGTGAAAGCAGTGCTTTAAAATCCTCCGGTGTACGGTTGTCATGAGCAAGCGCTCTCCGTACATCCGCTTCTGTGTACTTATCATAATCATATGCGTTCATTGCGGAAATAACCTGATCCATTACATCAGATTCTTCCAGCTGTTCCATATCCGGAAGGTACTTCATGTGATCGATACGGTTCTTTTTCATATCTTCCAGAATTTCTTCATTTACGATACTTTCATTAAAATGGCCGTCCTGCTGACTGGCCTGTACTGTTTCTGCCATTACTCTTATGTCGCTCCTCTCATATATTGCAGCAATACTCTGTTCCTCACTGCTGCATATCTGTAAACTCAATTTCGATTGAAACCAGACAATACCTGTGTTTCACTACACAGGCAGTGCCTGTCCCCCGCTTAGTGTTCTGCGTTCAATCATTCATTTATCAATTTTACTCATGAAGAAATCCGGTCAGTGGTGAGGATGCACTTGCACCTCTCTCCAGAGTTCTTCCCATACCGGAAAGATATGCACTTCTTCCTGCCTCAATAGCTTTCTTAAAGGCTTCCGCCATAACACGGACGTCTCCTGCAGTTGCAATAGCTGTATTTGCCATAACTGCTGCAGCACCCATTTCCATAGCCTCACATGCCTGTGACGGGCGACCGATTCCTGCGTCCACGATGATCGGAAGGTCGATCTCGTCGATAAGGATCTGGATGAATTCTTTTGTACAGATTCCTTTGTTGGAACCGATCGGAGAGCCAAGCGGCATTACACAGGCAGCTCCTGCATTCACCAGATCTCTTGCCGCATTCAGATCCGGATACATATATGGCATAACTACAAATCCTTCTTTTGCAAGAATTTCTGTTGCCTTAATCGTTTCCTGGTTATCTGGAAGAAGATACTTGCTGTCACGCATAATCTCTACCTTTACAAAGTTTCCACAGCCAAGTTCTCTTGCCAAACGTGCGATTCTTACCGCCTCCTGTGCATTTCTCGCTCCGGAAGTATTTGGTAAAAGAGTAACACCCTCTGGAATATAATCTAAAATATTTTCATGGTCTTTTGTGTTGGCTCTGCGCACTGCTAACGTAATAATCTGCGCACCAGCATCTCTTACAGCCGCTTCGATTAACTTCATGGAATACTTTCCAGAACCTAAAATAAAACGGGAATCAAACTCATGTCCACCAATCACTAATTTATCTTTTGTCTTCATAATAAAACGCCCTTCTTTCTCACATATTTCTCGCAGTTAAGTAATTACTTTGTAAAACCATAAACTTTCGACATAAATACATTTGCTATCATTTCATAAAAATGCATTACTGCCTTCTTATAAGCTTTTTGGCGGTATACACTTATTTGCTGCCGCCGCCCATGAAGCTTACGATTTCTACCTCATCACCATCTTTTAAAATTGTCTGTGCATACCGTTCTTTTGGAATAATCTCCAGATTATATTCCACAACAATATGTTTCACATTATAATTTTCCTGTTCCAGGTAATCTGAAACAGAAATTCCTGTTTTTTCACAATCCTGTCCATTGATTCTTACCACACTTTCACCTCCTGTAGACTAAGAAAAGAATTCTGCCTGAAGGGTTTTCACATAATAGGAGATTCAAAAGTGACTTCCGATTATATAAAATGAATTACATAAAAAAACAGGAAACCACCGATTCGGTAACTTCCCGTAAACTATACAAAACTTTTATGCTTCCCTACGTTGGCATTATCCAAATCAGGTTAATGGGTCGAAGGTCATACCTTCCTCTCAGCCTGTAATACAAGCTCCCCTGTTGTTCAATTGTATTTAATATACACTTATTGTCAGAAAAAAGCAAGATAAAATTACTACTTCATCACAATAAGCTCGTATTCTCTGCTTCCTAAGCCAATCTTTTCTGCATGTTCTAAGCATGTTTTATATTCAGATTCCGGAGTGGAATTTTCGAAATGATCGTGATGATCGCAAAAGCCTTCTTTATGCATATTTTCAGAAAGCTGGCTGTTTGGCAGTGGCTGCATCTTCAAACAGGCATCTACACAGGCCTGGTCTAATGCTAATGGATCAAAGGATGCAAACATACCGATATTCGGCAGGATTGGTGCATCATTCTCTGCATGGCAATCACAGTTTGGAGATACATCAACAACTAAAGAAATATGAAAGTTTGGTCTTCCATCTACTACTGCTTTCGTATATTCTGCCATTCTGCAGTTTAAGTCCTTTGTTGCTGCCCAGTTCTCAAATTCAATAGCATCAAAATTACAGGCACCGATACATCTTCCACAACCAACACAGTTAGCTCCATCAATGTGCATCTTCTTGGTCTCTTCATCAAAGACCAGACCATTATTGGCGCACTCTCTCATACAGCGGCGGCATCCTCGACACATATCTTCGTGAATCGTTGGCTGACCATTTGTATGCTGCTCTTTCTTACCAGCACGAGAACCGCATCCCATACCGATGTTCTTAATCGCACCACCAAATCCTGTCGTCTCATGCCCTTTAAAATGGCTTAAACTGATAAAAATATCTGCATCCATAATCGCACGGCCAATTTTGGCACTCTTTATGTATTCTCCACCTTCTACAGGTACTTCAATATCATCTGTCCCTTTTAATCCATCTCCAATTAAAATAGGACATCCGACAGTCATTGCAGTAAATCCATTCTCCCAGGCACACTGTAAATGCTCTAAAGCATTCTTACGGCTTCCAGGATATAGCGTATTACAATCTGTTAAAAATGGTTTACCACCTAATTCTTTTATAACATCCGCAACTGCTTTTGCATAGTTTGGACGAAGAAAACTTACATTGCCGAGCTCACCAAAATGCATCTTAATTGCTACAAACTTATTCTCCATATCAATTTCTGAGATTCCGGCCTTCTTCAGAAGTCTCTTTAATTTGAGTGGAAGTCCCTCTCCTAACTTTGCCCTGAAGTCGGTAAAATAAACTTTTGATTTTTCCATGTTCGCAATCCCTTTCTCATAATATTTAGTCTGAAATGAAATATTTTCTCATTACAAGTATACTTTACAGCTATTTTGACACTCTGTCAATTACAAAGTATCAAAATAAAATATCGTTCTTTATTTTAACATAGATTACGACACTTAATATCGTAATTTAATTGCCGAGTACTTTCCTGAAGAAACTTTTAATATTTATGTTGTCAGAACCTTTTAGTCCTTCTCAAATAGATAAGTGAAATAAGTATATCATGCATTGCATGACGCGCATCTCGCAGAAGAATGCTGGGCATTCTTGAAATGAAGATACAAAAAGCCCAGCTTCCTAATTAAAGAGAGCTGGACTAAAATTCTATTTTTAGATTAATAAGTGTCTATTTTAAATTCTTATAAACCTCTTTTTCAATTTCCGCCAGAGAAATCTTTTTCTCTTTTGCGATTCGTGCCATGTCCTCATACTCTGGCTTTTCTTTTGCAACACCATAACCGGAGGCTGCTTTTACACGAACGGTTCCGTAAATAGTTTCTACTTCTCTAATTTCTCTTTTCAGGCCATAGCGTTTACAGGTATATTCACGAACACCGAGTGTCGTTGTGTGCTTTAAAATAAGTGTGAGGAATTTTTCTCTATCCTCTTTTGCACACATACAGGTAAGCATTACGGCTGGACGGTTTTTCTTCATCTGGATATTGGTTGTATATACGTCAAAGGCTCCTTCTTCCATAAGAAGTTCTGTGACAAAACCGATTTTTTCTGGTGTCATATCGTCAAGGTTACAGCAAAGTTCTATGATGGAATCCATTTCCTGCACTGCTCCGTGACAGCCTGTCTGCTCCTGTCCTTCTACGGTGTTTCCGATAATCGCACGAAGGCAGTTTGCATCGGTAAAGTCTTTCATTCCCATACCATAGCCTGTCTGTTCTACTGCCATCATTGGCATCTGTCCGAAAGACTGGGCAAAATGTTTTAAAAGTGCTGCTCCAGTTGGAGTACAGAGTTCTCCTTCAATTCTTCCGCCATAAATAGGAATTCCCTGTAAAATGTATGCAGTTGCCGGAGCTGGGATTGGAAGAATACCATGTGCACAGTGAATCTGTCCATAACCTACATGGACAGGAGAAGCGATAATCTGCTCTGGTGCAAGTTTATAAATTGCCAGGCATACACCTACGATATCTGCTACGGCATCCATCGCTCCAACTTCATGAAAATGTACTTCTTCTACCGGACGGCCATGTGCATGGCTTTCTGCGTCTGCGATTAATTTATATACGGCAATAGCATCTTCTTTTACTTTTTCTGGTACGTTCAGATGTCCGATGATATGCTCAATATCTTTCATGCTGGTATGGTGATGGCTGTGTCCATGTGCATGTGTATGTCCTTCATGACTGTGTTCATGTGTATGTTCGTGTTCTTCATAAACATGGCTGTGAGTATGATGCTCCTCATGGTGTTCATGCGTATGATTGTGGCTACATGCATCATCACCATGCTCGTGATGATGATGGCTATATTCTTCGTCCGAATGCTCATGATGATGCGCGTGGAAATGTTCCTCATCGCTATGTTCATGATGGTGCTCATGAGTATGCTCGTGTTCTTCATGAACATGACTGTGTGTATGTGCGTGCATTGGAACATCTATACTTTTTTCTTCTTCCCCATTAACAGTCACTACCATATGTGTTCCCATAATACCGCATTTTGCAATTGTTGTCCGCTCGATGTTTACCTGTGGAATCCGCAAATCATTTAATTCTTTTACAAAAGCATCTTTATCCGGCATTAATTCTGTGAGTGCTGCCATGAGCATATCTCCGGCAGCTCCCATGTTACATTCTAAATATAATGTTTTCATTGTTGTTGACTCCTTTATGTTCTTATCTTTTTATATGCATTTCTCAATTCAAATTCTCTGCATTTTTCATGGATACGTGGTTAATCATGCTTGCCATATATCCCGCACCAAATCCATTATCAATGTTTACAACGCTGACTCCGCTGGCACAGGAGTTAAGCATGGATAAAAGAGCTGATAAACCACCAAAAGATGCTCCATAACCAACACTTGTCGGTACAGCGATTACCGGGCAGTCTGCGAGGCCGCCGACTACGCTGGCAAGTGCTCCTTCCATTCCTGCAACAACAACGATAACCTGTGCACTCATCAGATCTTCAGAGTAAGCCAGTAAACGATGAATTCCTGCTACGCCGACATCATAGATTCTTACGACTTCATTCCCGAGAACTTCTGCCGTTAGGGCTGCTTCTTCTGCCACTGGCAAATCGCTGGTTCCACCTGTAGCAATGACTACCTTTCCATTGCCATCCTTTTCTGGCAGTTCTCCGACGATACCCGTTCGGCTTAATGCATCATATCTGAGAGGGAGACTGGCACCAACCAAATCGGCCGCTTCCTGACTCATTCTTGTAATCAAGACAGCATTATCTCCTTTTTTACGGAAAGCTTCTGTGATTTTTAAAATCTGTTCCGGAGTCTTACCAGCACCATAAATGACTTCCGCTGCTCCCTGACGAATCTTTCTGTGATGGTCAAGTTTGGCAAAACCAAGGTCTTCAAAAGGTTCTGTCTTTAATTCTAACGCTGCCTTTTCGACGCTGACTTCTCCCTGTGCAACCTTATTCAAAAGCTCTGTTAATTTCGTATGCTCCATAGTATTTTACCTCTTTTACTTTGTAAAATTTCTAGTTTTATTTTACTATTTTGCAATATATAAGGTCAAGAACAAATGTTACTTTTAAAATCCCCCTTTGCTATCCGTACATCTTTCTTTTATGTCAGCTTTATAATTTCATGCA
>ENA-OPXQ01001978-OPXQ01001978.1-human-gut-metagenome-genome-assembly--contig:-NODE-1978-length-10148-cov-1.563856_pt1 | contig 10148 bp, 9 predicted proteins | sample MGYA00241769_ERZ502042 | MGnify/ENA primary metagenome ERZ502042 (study PRJEB25962, sample SAMEA2041934) | human gut metagenome | biome: human gut; feature: human-associated habitat; material: faeces...
GCCCGGTTAAGTCCAACGCGGCCGTAAAAACTCCATTTGAGAATGTGGATATCGTGATTTTCCGCGAAAATACAGAAGGTCTTTATGTTGGTGTAGAGGAACAGGTAAATCCGGATACAGTTCATGCAATTAAGATTGTTACAAGACAGGCAAGCGAGCGCATTATCCGCGATGCATTCGAGTATGCGAAAAAGAACGGACGCAAGAAAGTAACCTGTATTCATAAGGCAAATATCCTGAAAATGTCCGATGGCATGTTCCTTTCCATTTTCAAAGAGATTGCAAAGGAATATCCGGAGATTGAAGGTGATGATAAAATCATCGATAACACCTGCATGCAGCTTGTCATGAATCCAAACCAGTTTGATGTTATGGTAATGCAGAACCTGTACGGAGATATTCTTTCGGACCTGTGCAGCGGCCTGATCGGAGGCCTGGGACTCGTTCCATCCAGCAATATCGGTTCTGACTATGCTATGTTTGAGGCCGTACATGGCAGCGCACCGGATATTGCAGGCAAGCACCTGGCAAACCCGACCGCATTCCTTTGGTCTGCCTGCATGATGCTAGAGTACTTAGGTGAAAATGAGACCGCCGGACGCATCCGCAAGGCTGTGGATGAGGTTCTGGCAGAAGGCAAGCACCTGACAAGAGATCTGCATGGAACTGCAACCACCGAGGAATATGTGGACGCAGTAATTGCGAGACTGTAAAACTTCATACATGCACAGCAAAAGCCCCGGAATTTTTTGATTCCGGGGCTTTAATATATTATATTGTGCTAAACACTAAGCTTTTGCAATCTCCTGAAGGATCGCAATAATTACTTCTTCCATCCGATAGAAAGATTCCACATCTGCTTTTTCATGCGGTGTATGAACATCATAAAGATTTGCCCCACAGGAAATCATATCGATATGCTCTCCCAGTTTTTCTGCCAGATATCCACATTCAATTCCGGCATGAATTCCTGTGAAAACAGCATCTTTTCCAGAATACTCACGGTATGTCTTCGCACAAATATCACGAAGTTTAGATTCTTTACGATATTCCCACTGCGGATAATCACCATGGAAGGTGCAGTTCATTCCCAGTGCCTTCGATAATATCTGCATTTTTTCTTTTAACTGTGCTTTTTCTAATTTCACAGAACTTCTTCCGGAACACAGGAATTCAAGTGTTCCATCCTGAATCGTCATACTGCCTATATTAGAAGATGTCTGTACCATTTCCACATTTTCTCTGGTTCGGCTGATAACGCCGCACGGAAGAAACGTAATTGCCTCGATAATCAAATTCACCGTTTCCTCTGTAAACACAGTTACCTCTTTTTTCTGCTCTTCCTTCTCCAGGCGGAATGACAGGTTTTCTGTTTCAGAAAACTGTGCTTTCAGCATTTCTTCCAGTTTAGAGAGTTCTTTTAATAATGCCTCTTCGTCCTGGCTTGATGTGTGCATAACAATCGTTCCCTTAGATGCAATTGCATTTGCTTTTCCAGGCGCATCCAGCGAAGAAATACGTGCAAATGGAGCAATATGATAAAGAATTCTTCCCACAAGCTGAATTGCATTTGCTTTTCCAAGAGCTATATCCAGACCCGAATGTCCTCCGTTTAATCCACATAATGTTAATGTATATGTAATATCTTCCGTTGAGCCCGTATATTTCAGCGGAAGAGAAAGATCAGTTCTGACTCCTCCTGCACAGCTTGTAAAGAAAACACCTTCTTCTTCTGCATCCAAATTAATCAGATAGCTTCCTTTGACATCTGTAAGTTCCAGATGTTTAACTCCCTCTAGGCCCACTTCTTCACTGGAAGTAATTAAAATCTCCAGGGCCGGAAGCGGCAGATCATTTCGATCCAGCAAATCCATTGCATAAGCAACTGCCAGTCCGTTATCAGCACCAAGAGAGGTTCCATCCGCTGATTTCAAATAGCCATCTTCTTCCACAACATGGATACCATCTTCGTACTTATGAGTGCTATCTGCGCTCTTTTCATAGACAATGTCCATATGACCCTGCACAATAACCGTTGGTCCCTTATATCCAGGAATCGTTGACGGTTTCCGAATCAGCACATTATGATGGGCATCCCGTTCTGCCTGCAGGCCTCTGGCTTTTGCAAAATCGAGCAGATACTGGCTGATCGCTTCCTCGTCACCGGTTTGTCTCGGAATAAGGCAGATATCTTTAAAATATTGAAGCAGCTTTTCATTTTTAGATTGTCTTTCCATAAATATAATCTCCCCGTACATACAATTTGATACGAAAATTTAGGATAAACGCTTTTGAGATAATAGGGCGCTGACAATTCTGACAGCGCCCTTTCCCAATTAGAGGTATTATTTAGGTATGTTTACTACCATTGTAATGATTAATATCCTTCAACGCCAAGTGCTTTACAGAATTTTCTTGCTTCCGGATCTACATAGATTCCGTTTTCTTCCAGCTTATAGCCATCCAGAAGAATCGTCGGTTTAGAAACAATACCATCTGTATGAGCAGCAGCATCCCAGCAAGCTCCCATTAAGCTGGCTCCCTGACTTCCGATACCCATCTCGATACATCCAAAGAGTCTCTCATCCTCAACAATACGTCCGGTAGGTTTGGTTACGCCCGGGTTAAAGCCGATGGAATAATGAGCCAGACGGAACATATTCGGGTCATTAAATTTATTCAGCCATTTTTCGAAGATAGCAGCATCTTTTCCGCCTTCTATTTTTGTTACAACACCTTTTTCCAGGGTCAGCTCTACATTACTGTTAAGAAGACCTAATGTATCCGGTGGGAACAGAGCAGAATCAAAAATTAATTTACCATTGATAGTCTCCTCTACCGGACACCAGCTTACCTGACCGCCTAACATAACCGGATAGCCCTTCTTGGTTGCTCTCTGTCCAGAATGTTTAACGCCGCGTCCCTGATTGTAGCCAACTAAATTTGTTCCATTCTTATCCGTAACAATTACTTCATTTGAGCGATGAACTTTATCTGTCAGATACTCACCAAATTCAATCAGGACATCATAGTCAACACGGCCAACCGTATTTACCAGCATGATAACATCCATACCATTTAAGCAAGTAAATCTTGCACCATTCTCCATTGCTTTTCTAAAGCAAGGAGTATGCATAGAGCAATAGTATGCTAACTCAATCCATACATCTGCATGCACTACTGCATCTGCAACCGGGCGAATCGGTTCTTCATACGCTTTTCCGGAAGTCGGATAGTGAATAATAACCGGATTTGCACCAACTGAATATGCTGCACCTGCAACCGCCTCAACCACACGGAAATCTGCAGATGTATCAGCGGTGATAACTACATTTTCACCCTCTTTTACAAGCATGAAATCACGTACCAGTTTTAAAGCAGCACTTGTTACTTCAAATGATAAGTAGGTGTTTGACATTTCTACGCCAACGGGATATTCCATAATAAGTTCCTCCTATAATATATATTTTTATTTATTAAGTTTCTTTCCAAGGTTCATCGTGGAGCTGAAGAAGCTGTACAGGGCGGCACCGGTAATGAATCCGGCACCCAGAATATACAGTTTACTCTGTCCAAGATCACCATATTTCTTAACTACAATGTAACGAATCAAAAGACCAACGAGTACTGTAATACCAGCCATCGGAGAAGCAATCAGAAGACCTGTCGCAAATAAAACACCTAACTGACGGCCTGAACCGCCGATTGCCTGAAGAAGTGCTCCCGGGATAGCCCAGATAATCAGGTTTTTTGCTACTGCCATATTAGTTCCTGCATCAATAGTTGCCACATATACAGCATCAACCGGTGCGAGCATTCCTTTTTCAAAATATGCTTTGTAAGTAAAGAGAACAACCAGAATTGCAATTACAGCACTGACCATTTTTGCAATATACTGCTGTCTTCTTCCTTCCATCTCAAACGGAACATCTTCACCGTTGCCTCTGACAATATAACCAGATTTCAGGTCATACGCCATATCAGCAAAGGCCGGTCCGGTTGCAGAAGTAAAGCCAACCAGGATTGCCAGCTGTGCCGGTGGGAATCCAAACAGCATTCCAAGAATCAGGAAAATGAAAGCTGTTGCAAATGCCGGGAACCATCCGGAGTGCATGGCGGAGATACCAACAATCAGCTCGGAAATGATTGCAGAAAGGGCTGCAAAGATAATCCACCATACGAACATTCCAGCACTCATATCTGCCGAAAATCCACACATAATTGCCATAACAATGGATACCAGAATATATGCGCCAAAACCTTCTGCAAGGGAGAACTTCATGCTCTTTAAGCTTCTGGTAAATTCTTTCTTTTCTACCTTTCCAGTTGCAGCCTCAGCTGCTGCCGCTTCTTTTTCTTTCTTGCTCTTTTTCTGAAGAATCAGAATCATCTGGATAAGAGCAACGAATCCGGCACCAATCATGACACCATGAGGTACATAATAATCACCAAGTTTGATGTTGAAGAATTTCGGAGTGTATTCGGAAATCAGAAGGCCCACGCCAAATGCACCAAGAGCCCACATATTTCCAATCCAGCCTACACCCAGGATATCGGTCGGAATACCAAAAATCTTTCCAACGATTCCGCCAACCATACCAATCATAAGGATAACGGAGTTCTTTCCTTTTTCAGCAACTGCCAGCATAGCCTCTGCTGCTGCAATACCGGGTGCCCATGCTTCCTTTGCCGGGAACATCTCTGTATCAAACACCTTATAAAGAATCGTTGCATCAATGATTACTGCTAATGAAGCACCTACCAGCATTGGAATAACCAGATCATGTCTTCCTAACAGATAAGGAATACCGATGGATAAGAAAATACCGTTTGAAGCAGCGAACGTTGCACCTGACATAGCTGTCTGAACAAGGTTCTGGGTATTAATATCTTTATATTTCTGGAACACCTTCAACGGAATTCTGGCAATAATAATCGCAAACAGTGCACCGATGATAGATGTGTTTGTACTGATTCCCAATCTGGCAATTAACTCGAGACCAATGATTGAACCAATCACAGAAACTAAAATATTTAACAACATAATGGCCGGATCCCATGCGGATGGGTGTTTTTTATTCATAAACTTCCTCCTTTCCTCTGTTATAAGGTTAACGACTATAGATTAATATCCTTCAACTCCCATCTGCTTGCAGATTTCAGCAAGTTGCGGATCCACATATTTTCCGTTTTCCTCAATTGTCACGCCATCTACGATAATTGTAGGTTTCGATACTACACCGTCTGTGTGAGAAGCTGCTGTCCAGTAGCTTCCGCGAATCATTTTACCCTGACTTCCAATACCAAATTCCATGCATCCAAAAATTCGTTCATCTTCTACGATACGTCCGGTTGGTTTCATAACGCCCGGATTGAATCCGAGTGAATAGTGTGCCAAACGGAACATATTCGGATCGTTGAACGAATGCAGCCATGCGCTGAAACGTTCGGCCTCTTTTCCGCCTTCAATCTTAGTTACACGTCCATTTTCCAAGGTGAGTTTCACATTTTCAGAAATTGCACCCATGTCGGTCGGCGGGAAAATCGCAGCATCGAATACAAGGGTTCCATTAATCGTTTCCTCTATTGGACACCAGCTAATCTGGCCAGCCATCATGAACGGATACCCCTTAAAGGTTGCCAGCTGACCGGAGTGACGAACTTTTCTTCCCTCATTTTGGGCTGTTAAATAAGTTCCATTATTATCTTTAATGATAATATCGTTTCCTGCCTCTAATTTAGCCTTTAAAACCTCTCCCAGCTCTACTACCTTGTTAACATCGACTCTTCCGATACAATTCACGATCATGGTTGCATCCATACCGGTAAGATTAATGTAACGGCAGCCAAAATCAATTGCTCTCTTCCATGCATCACTCAGGAAGATGGAACCGTATGATAACTCAATCCAGACATCTGAAACAGCAACTGCATTTCCAAGCGGAGCCGCCGGTTCTGAATAGGTATTTAAATTGGTCGGTGCGAAAACAAGCAGCGGATTGGCTCCAACAGTATAAGCTGCACTCATGAGAGCTTCCAGTACACGTTTATCCGTAGAGGTATCTCCGGTAATTACTACGTTCTCTCCCGGCTGCACCAGCATAACATCGTGCACCAGCTTGTACGCAGCCTTACTGACCTCATACGATAAATAGTCCTTCGACATCTCAATTCCAATCGGGTATTCCATAGTTCCTCCTTTCCCTAACATTCATAATTTTAAGTATACTATTTTGAAATTCACGAGAAATATTTTTCTTTGTCTTGATTTTAGCACATAAATCAAATAAAATGAAATCACGTTATTTTATAAAGTGATAAATCTGTATTATACAGACTTTAGTCTGAATTTCGGTCTACAAATTCAAGAATACCAAGGCATTCTTGCTACTAAATGTGAGTTATTTCACATCTGATATAGCCACCCCCACTAAACGCCTTATACAGATATTCACGCAGAAAGGAGAGAGTATATCTGTGTTAAATTATAAGCTCAGTACCTTTTTAGAGCTCTGTGAAACGAAAAATTATACCAAAACCGCTGAAAAGCTTCATATGACTCAACCAGCCGTAACTCAGCACATCAAATATCTGGAACAGTATTACGGAACAAAACTATTTTATTATGATGAGAAAAAAAGACTTCACCTAACCGATCAAGGACGTCTCCTCCGCTCATATGCCCAATCTGTACAGGCTGATTCAGAAATCATAAAAAACCGGCTTTCTGTCCCCATCAACGAACCTGACGTTTTCAAACTAGGTTCCCTGACTGGATTCGGAGAAACATTTGCTGCAAAAGTAATGGGAAAATATCTGAACAAATACCCTGAAAAAAAGGTCAGCATCTATATGGGAGAATCTGATGACTTGTTAGTTCAATTAGCAAACGGAAGAATCCAGGCTTGTATTGTGGATACCTACTGTCCACCGGAAGAATATGAATGCCACGAATTATTCGAGTCTGAAACCATCTGCATCTGCGCTCCCACTCATCCGCTGGCCGGAAAAACCGTAGATTTTAAAGAATTAAATCCCTATCGGTTGATTTTCAGAGAAGAAGGTTCAAAATCCTATTTCAATCTGCGTTCTATTCTTCACGGTTACAATCAGGACATACATAATTTCGCCTCTTTTGTAGAAGTCGGAACCATCAATACCATTCACAATCTTGTCATTGAAAATGTTGGTCTCTCATTTGTATACAAGTTTGTCGTACAGAAAAAACTGGATCTCGGTGTTATGAGCCAGATTTTTATTAACGATTTTAAAAGCAAAAACTTCATTAACTATGTATGGATGAAGAACAGCTTTTTCGCTGAAAAAAACAGGGAATTCCTGGATATATGCAAACATTATCTTTCCAGTCTGGGAGATCTGAATTTATAAGAAGGAATGTGCCATGGCACATAGAACGAGGTTTCCTATGGCAGAAAACAGCCGCTCCGCAATCTTATTGATCGCGAAGCGGCTGTCGACACTTATGTTTTTGATAGTGGGTCTACGCAGATGCCAGCAGTCTTGATAAGAATGCCTTGGTCCGTTTATGCTGCGGGGCGGTAAAGATCTGCTCTGGCTTTCCTTCCTCAACCACATAGCCGTCTGCCATAAAGAGCACCCGGTCAGAAACATCACGGGCAAAGCCCATCTCATGGGTGACAATGACCATCGTCATTCCCGATTTTGCCAGCTCCTTCATGACGTTTAAAACCTCTCCGACCAGCTCCGGGTCGAGTGCGGAGGTCGGTTCGTCAAAGAGGAGCGCTTTTGGCTGCATCTGTCCGCCGGAGAGAGTGACGGGCTTTACATTTCCTCCTCTTTTTCAGCTGTGCCCGCGGTAAGCCGGCACGTGATCAGTTGCCATATAAATAAAAACAAGGACGCATCCATCGTAAAAGAGATGCGCCCTTGCAATTATTTTCTGTTATGTTTATTCTGCTTTTCCTGAATTGATGCCAATTATATGTGCGGTTTATCGATATGTCAACTAAAAAAATCTGCCATTTGTGTTACATATTGAAAATTTTGTGTAATTTATATTAAAAAACGATATCGAAAGTAATTTGCTGGAAAAATTAAACAGAATGCGGTAATATATGAAAAAATATTCAGCGTATGATAAATGTCTGATTTCGTACAAACACGTCAATGAAAAAAATGTAAAGTCAATTGAATTTATAGGATAAAATTCATATTTATGAAATAGCGGTGGCATGGAAACTTTGGAAAAACGCATCCCCCACCAGCGATAAACTCCGTTCCTTCCGTTTGACCAGACAGATACTTGAGTGGATCTGCGGCTGGGTGATGATCCGACGGATCAGGGCGGGATCGGAATTTAAACAGAGGGCAGATTCAGGCGCGAGCGCGATGCCCAGCCCTTCGGACGCCCATAAAAGGGCGGTTCTGGCATCGTCGGCAATGCAGACGATGTTCGGTTCCAGCGCCTGTTCCTCAAAATATCCCAGAATCAGCGGCTGCCAGCGGCGGTAAAGGATGAGCGGCGCGCGGGTGAGGGCAGAGAGGGGAAGAGATGTGGGCGTATGGCTTTTTTGTGGTTCGGAAGCAGGAATATCAGTCAGAAGGGCATTCGGGCATTCCTTGTAATGGCTCCAGATCATTTCGCGCCCGATCGCCAGAAATGCCTCCGGCGGCAGTGTCTGCATCTCCAGCCCGGCTTTGGCAAATGGCGTCCGGATCACGGCGAGGTCGATCTGGTTGGAGTGAAGCAGATCGAGCAGGTGGTAGGAATTGGACTCATGGAGTTCAAACAGGGCTTTGGGATAGGATCGCCGGAATGGGGCAAGATAATGCCGGGTCACAAATTCGACGGCGGAGGAGATGATGCCAAGGCGCACAACGCCCTGAATCTCCTGTTTCTGTGCAGTCAGCTCCGTGCGGGCAGCCTGGCTCAGATCGAGGATCGCAAGCGCCCGGTCGTAGAACGTCTTTCCAGCAGGTGTCAGTCGGATGCGGCGGGAACCGCGCTCAAACAGCGTCACACCCAGTTCTGACTCCAGAAGCTTCATCTGGTGGCTGAGCGGCGGTTGTGAGATATTCAGTTTTTTGGCTGCCTGGGAAATATTTCCCTCGTTGACGATGGTGGCGAAGTAGGATAACTGGCGAAGTTCCATAAATGCTCCTTCCTGTTCGGATTCGTTGTAAAACTGTGTATACGGCAGATATATTATATAACAAAATCCGATAGAATAACAGGCGAACTATATTTTTTCGATATACATTCTATATCCGAATGGTATTTTTCAGGCTCCTTGAATTCTGGTATGATACATAAGCAGGTATATACTGGAAATTCCAGAGAAATAAAAGTGTAGGGATAATACGGAAGGGAGTGGGCAGAAATGAAAGAACTGCTGGATATGTTTCTGACGTTTGCCAGAATCGGAGGTTTTACCTTCGGCGGCGGATATGCTGCCGATGCTGCAGAAAGAGGTAGTCAATGGACGCCATTGGGCGACGGATGAAGAATTGATGGACTACTACGCGATTGGTCAGTGTACACCGGGTATCATCGCGGTCAACACGGCGACGTTTGTCGGTTATAAGAATCGGGGAATTCCGGGGGCGATTGCGGCGACACTAGGAGTCATTGCGCCGTCGCTTGTCATCATTATGATTATCGCGGCATTTATCTCGAACTTTATTGAACTTAGCGCTGTGAGCAGCGCCTTTGCAGGCATCCGCGCCTGCGTCTGTGTGCTGATCGGCAGTGCGGTTGTCAAGCTGGCGAAGAAATCGCTGGTTGATAAAGGAGCGATCGCGATTGCGGCGGTTGTGTTTGTACTGGCGCTGTTTACATCGGTTTCTCCGGCGCTTCTTGTTGTTGTGGCGGGTGCGATCGGGATTGTACTGAAGGGCGGAAAGGGGGAAAAGAAATGATGCTGATGCTTGAATTAGGCTTCCGCTTCTTCTGCTGCGGACTGTTTGCGATTGGCGGCGGACTGGCGACTCTGCCATTCCTTTACAATATTTCCAAGGAGACAGGATGGTATACTTTTAGTGATATTTCCAACATGATCGCTGTCTCCGAGTCCACACCGGGACCGATGGGCGTCAACATGGCGACCTACGTCGGCTTCCATATTAAAGGGATTCTCGGCGGACTGGCAGCGCCTCTCTCACTGGTG
>ENA-OPXQ01001980-OPXQ01001980.1-human-gut-metagenome-genome-assembly--contig:-NODE-1980-length-10142-cov-2.427778_pt1 | contig 10142 bp, 11 predicted proteins | sample MGYA00241769_ERZ502042 | MGnify/ENA primary metagenome ERZ502042 (study PRJEB25962, sample SAMEA2041934) | human gut metagenome | biome: human gut; feature: human-associated habitat; material: faeces...
GTAGGGAGTGCCGCCGATTTCCAGTATTAGGTTCGTAATCTCATCGCAGTAGTAAATCACACCGATAAAAAGGACGGAGCGGATGCTCAGCTTGAACGAATCCTCCGCCTCCAGCCCTGCAATCAGGCCGAAGTTTTTAAAAAGCTGCCACACCCAGTTTAAGAGGACAAGCCCGATGGCTGTCGCCACAAAAATGCCGTACATGGTTTCCGCAGCGGGAAAATAGCGCAGGAATGTATCCATGTTGCAGCCCAAAGCCCCCAGAACCGAGGTGGTAATCAGGTCAAGCCCGTTCATCACCTGCTCGGCAATCCATTCCACGATGCCGTCAAGAATACCCATGAATCATTCCTCCTTCCCATCAGCCCGTCCATTTCCCGTCTGCAAAGAAGGGTGTAACATAGGCGAGGATAAAGCCCAGACCGTTTAGGATGACCCATGAGATAACAATGCGCTTGAGCCATGCACGGGACTCGTCCACGGTCTTGCCGGACTTGCTGAAATTCATTAAAAGTAATGCTACCGATGCGGTCACGATGGCTGCAATGGTGGAGATGCCGAGGATTTTTCCGTATACATCCTTCATAATGTCCTCCGCTTTCGACCACATATCTGCGGCAAGCGTCTGGTCGGTCTGGAGGGCAAAGAAGTAGGCAAAGGCGGCAAGCCCCATGATGACATGGGAGTAGTGGATGCGGAATTTCTTTCTAGCGGGAGAGGGAATTCCCGCAGCTGTGTTTGGTTCGTTGTTTTTCAATGATTTACCTCCTGTAAAGTAAGATTAGTAGAGAAAAGCCGACAGTCTTTTGGGGAATGTCGGCTTCAGGCAAACAAACGGGCAGCGTGTTGGAAGGCTGCCCGTTTGTAAAAAAAGCATCTGCGGTGTGCAGATGTCTCTTAAATGGAATGGGTATGTAGTTGTGGGTGCATTTTTGAGCATGACCATTATAGCATGGTGATTTTTACCTGTAAATCGCAATACGGTGCCAAGTTGGGACAATTTTATGTCGTTTTTGACAGCAAAAGCAGTATTTTTGCTAATTAGAGTTTTTAGAGGAGTAAAATTGTTATTATATATTTGCCTGATATTAAAGGACATATAAAAATATAGTAGGAGGTATTCATATGGCAAGTTATCTTGGAAATGTTTATGTACCTAATGTAGCGAGCCCAGCAGCATGTGGAGGCGATGCATGTTCAGCAGCTGGTTGTCCAGCTGCAGCGTGTGGAGGAAATGCATGTGCAGCAGCGGCATGTGGCGGAAATGCGTGTATTACAAATGCTGGTGGAGGTGGTGCATGTGGAGGCGATGCATGTGGTACAAATGGTGGCGGAGGTAGTATATGTGCAGCCAACGCATGCTATGCTGCGTATTGTGCAGTCGATGGATGTGGGGCTAATGCATGTCCAGCGGCAATATGTGCTGTAAATGCATGCCCAGCTAATGCATGTCCCGGAGATGCATGTTTACTAAATGTACTTCCGGGTTTACCGGGTATTTTTTCAGTAAATAATGAGTAGTGTTTTATGTTAAAATATAAGGTTGCATAGCATTAATGCAACCTTATATTGTGATTAGTACATTTTAGGGGGTGTTTTTTTGAAATTTTCAAGATATAACTTAGTAGTACCTGATAAAAATAGAATTGTATTATTTAATACATTACAAGGACATTGTATTGAAATAGATAAGGATACTGCGAATAAGATAAAAGACAATCAAATTGATAAATTAGAAGATGATGTAAAGCAGATATTTATTCAGTACGGGATTATTATAAATGATAATGTGGATGAAAGTAGAATTTTCAGCTATTTTCATTCACATGAGAAATATTCTTCTAATTCGATAAACTCTACAGTGCTGTTAACATGGGCTTGCAACTTGAAGTGTGTATACTGTTTTGAGGGAGAAAAAACAGATGTTCAGAGTATGTCAAAAGAACAAGCAAATCGATACATTGAATTTATTATAAAGCTTGCGACGATAAAAAAGGCTGAGAATGTAATGATTAACCTTTTTGGAGGGGAACCATTAGTAAATATTGAAATAGGATTTTATATATTGGAAAAAATAATGACTTATTGCAATGAGAATGCGATTTGTTTCTCCTCATCAATTATAACAAATGGCACTCTTTTAAATGAAGCAATATTGGATAAATTACTTAGTTTCAATTGTAAATCTATTCAGATAACATTAGATGGAATAAAGGAGATACATGATTCTAGGAGAATAGACAAACAGGGAAAGGGCTCATTTGATAAAATTATCGATGTGCTTAAAATGTTAAATATGAAAGTTGGAGATTTAAAAACATTTAATACGGTAATTCGCATTAACATTGATAAAATAAACATAGGAGCTACTTATGAACTTTTAAATTATATAGGAAAAAATGGATTGGATTTGACGAATTGTACAGTAGATTTTGGAATTGTGAGAGGATTAACAGAATCATGTGCGGCGTATTCTAGTAATTGTTTTGTAGAGGGTGAAATAGGTAGTGTTTTATATGAATTATGGAAAGTAGCAGAAAATCAAGGTTTTTATTACAATATACGCCCGATGCGCCGATGGATGTACTGTGGATTGTATAGTGATAACCAATACACAGTAACACCTAATTGTGAAGTTTATAAGTGCTGGGAACATGCGGGAGAGAAGGAACATTTAATAGGAAGATTGAACGAAAACGGACAACTAGTGTATTGGCACATTGATTTTTAGCATTACAACAACTTCCTATTCGGAAGCTGTTGTAAACCTAGGATACAATGAACTCAACTTCACTCTTGCATCGGCAGTTCGGAACTGCCAATTAACTTTTGCTGCGACTGTATTACGCTCGACTTCCCACGCAGCTAACTCTCCACGAAGTTTTGCAATGTTTTCAATCCTTCGTGACAAACACTGTCTGGTCATTACATTCAGTTCTATTTCTGCAATGTCAAGCCAGCTTCCATGTTTGGGTGTATAGTGAATTTCCAAACGCTTGATAATTCGTCTTGCCTCATCTGCTGGATACCTTTTATACAAGGACGCCGTTTTATGGGTGTTAAGGTTATCCATAACAAGAATTACTTTTTCTGCATCAGGATACATGACATCAACGAGATATTTTATCTCTTCTGCCCAGTCAAAGGCAGTACGTTGTTCTCGCACGCTGACATGATGAGTGCCTCCAAGCGGTTCGACAAAAGCAAATATGCTGCAGGTACCATTCCTGACATATTCCGAATCTGTTTTCTGATTGTCACCCGGACGCATGGGCAGTGGTTTCCTTGCATCGCCCAGTAACTGGTAAGGCTTTTCGTCCATGCATACAACTGGTCTTTCAGGATTGTATGGGAGTTCATATACATCAAGGACATCTTCCATACATGCTATAAATTCGGCATCATCTTTTTTGGGGATGCACCAGTAGTCGTTTTTGTGAGGTCGAAGTTTGTTTTTTTTAAGGCTCTTCGGATTGCCTCACGGCTGACCGGAGTATCAAGAACAATTTTTGATTTCTCTTCCAGCAGCCGGATGGTCCACCTTGAATGTCCTTCCGGCACCGGACCACAGGCAAGTTCAATGATACGGGCTTCAGCACGTCCATCGAGCACACGCCTTGCATTATCAGAATTAACATTACGCTTAAACTCAGTTACTGCATCAATACCACCCTCAAAATATTTTTTCACAGTATTGGTTACTGTTGCCAGACATACACCATTTGATTTTGCAGACTGCTCATGAGTCAATACTTTTCCGTGGGACTCATCCAGGTCAATAATAATCTGGCATCTGCATCGGATTGTTTTGGATGTTTTATTTTTTCGGATGACAGATTTAAATTCTTTTAATTCATCATCCGTAAGTTTGATTTTGTACTTTTTTGGTCTTGCCATAGGATATCACCGCCGTTTCTTTTATTGTACCATAAAACGGCAATAACAGCCAGAAATATTTAACTAAATATCAATATGTCAGTACACTAGTAGATATACAATATGCATATTATGATTGGATGACACATAATCCAGTTGAAAACGAAGAATGTAAGAAATGCGTATATTTACCATCTTGTGGTGGTGGGTGTGGTATGGTTAGTTATGCAAAAACAGGTACTTATCATGCATCAGGATGTTTTAAAATTAAGGGAGTAATAGAAAAACAGTTAATAAAATGTTTAAGTGAGCAAAAGAATTAGAAGAATATTTTTGGCATGAATTAGAGACGCATGCTTTATGGTATCATTTGTTAACTCAAACTTTATTTTTTAATAAACATGAAGTTTGAGTTAACAGCAATTTGATAGGTAGTAGGATTTGTGGTGGTAAAGTTGAGAACCAAAAGCGAAAAAAAGATATCTATATTTAAAATATTAGAAAATAATATTTTTGTTTTGAAAATTGTTTGGAAATTGTCTAAGAGCCGATTTGTTTTAAAGCTTTTTATGACGATTATAAATTCTATCATTCCAACCATAAATATAGTTATTACAAGAAACATCATTTTTTTAGTTGAAAGTAATTCTACAAAAAGTATAGAAAGCTTCAAAAAAGTATTATTTATGATTTTTGTATTAATGGGAATACAATTAATTCCAAACATTTTTTCGGTTTGGAATGCAACATTAATTGAGCCAATTTTTGCATCAAAAATTAATCAATATATGAATGAAGTATTCATAGATAAAGCCAAAAAATTTAATTATTGTGATTTGGAAAATCCTGATTTTTATAATAAATACACTAGGGCATTGAATCAGGTAGATACTATAACGCACAGTGTATTTAATATGTTCTTTAGTATATGTGCCAGCATAATAGGCATTATCTCATTGTCGTCACTTATCATATCAATGGATGGCATCATAATTTTGTTTGCTTTATTAGGGGTACTTGCTAATTTTATTCAATCATTAATTATGACAAAATTAAATTATAAGACAAATGTTATATTGACACCAATTTCAAGAAAACAAAATTATATTAAAAGGGTGTTATACGTACCAGATTATGGAAAAGATATTAAATGCAGTGATATTACTGCAACAGGTAAAAAATATTATACAAAATCTCTGAGAGATATAATAGGAATATTGAAAAAATATGGCTTAAAAGTAGCAGTGATTAATACAATGATTACACTCTTTACAATTAGTATATCTGCTATAATGATGATTATTTTATTCGCAAGAGTATGGTGGGGAATTTATAAAATATCTGATTTTACGGCATTATCAAGTTCGGTAACACAATTACAAAATATATTAAATCAATTTTTAAATACAACATCTAGCTTGTATAGTAATAGTATGTATATAGATGATTTTAAATATATATATAATTATAAAGGAAATGAGTTTGAGAAAAAAGAATTTATAAAATTTAATGTTAGTAATCCAATTAAAGTTGAAGTGAAGAATTTGTATTTTTCTTATCCTAACTCAAATAAGAATACTTTATCAAACATGTCATTCACTATAGAGCCTGGAGAGAAAGTGGCAGTTATAGGACTTAATGGTTCAGGGAAAACGACTTTACTTAAATTACTTTTGCGTTTATACGAACCTGATAAAGGAGAAATATATATAAATGATAACAATATAAAAGAATACAAGTTAGAGGATATACAAAATAATATAGGGGTAGTCTTTCAAGATCACCATGTGTATGCTTATACCATAAAAGAAAATATCGCATTTGAAGATGAATTAAGAAAAGAAACTTACGATACGTTAAAGAAATTGAATTTAATGGAAAAAATCTCAATATTACCAAATGCACTAAATACACATCTTACAAAAGAATTTTATGATGAGGGAATAAATTTTTCTGGAGGTGAGGAACAAAAAATTTGCATATCAAGGGCACTCAATAAAAAAACTGGATTATATATATTTGATGAACCAACAAGTGCATTAGATCAGATATCAAAAAGCAAGATAAATGAGATTATATTCAATTTAAATAGTACAGTTATATTTATTACGCATGAGTTATCAATAGCTGAAAGGGCAGATAAGATATTAGTATTACAGAATGGAATGTTAATGGAAAGTGGTTCACATAAAAGTTTATTGAAAACAAGTGGTATTTATGCTAAAATCTTTGCGGAACAACACAAGTAACTTGTAGTAAGGAAGAGTGAAAACTTATGGAAGAAAACTATTATGCAAGTGTATGTTATTATGGGGTACAAGGAGGGGCGATTAGATTAACTGATGAGTACTTTTTATTTAGATGCCAGAAGGCATCTGTTGAAGATGAATTTAAAAGAATAGAAATACCGTATACTAATATGAAGAGAATTCTCTATAAAACTAAACTCTTTATTTTCCCTCGTATCGTTACAATAGAGCAGTACAAAGGAAAAACATATAAATTTTTAGTCTTTAATGCAGAAAGATTTATAAATACTATGAAGAATAAAGGAATTAACATAAGCCATATAAAGTAATTTTTAGACTTTATTAAGAAGCTGCCGATTAGAGATGCTATACTGTCGTAAAAAGCATATTTTTTGGTTTCTTAATTATTAGTGTCTGCTGATTAAGCTAGAACACTTGATTTTACTGACTTTTTCCTCATTTTCTGTTATAATGATTGCAGGGATTTTAATGAATTCAAATCGTTTTTCTTGCAGTTTTCTTACAGACTTTAAGTATAAAGAGGCTAAATCAATGTACAAACCGATTGATAAGTAACAGCATTCATTCTTCGATTTCAATCAACCCATGGGTCTCTACATGAATCAAGATAACCGCTGGGTCAAATTGGCTGACCGAATCCCATGGGATGAGTTTGAAGTAAAATACGCCAGGCTGTTTCCAAGCGATATGGGTAATGTCGCCAAGCCTCTCCGTATGGCTTTGGGAGCTCTGATCATTCAGACCAGGTTTCAGTATTCCGACCGTGAACTCGTGGAGCAGATCGCCGAGAATCCGTATCTGCAATACTTTATTGGGCTTCCCGGCTTTCGGGAAGAAGCTCCGTTTGATGCAAGTACACTGGTTCTTTTCCGCAAACGCATTTCAGCAGAGATGCTGATGGAAGTAAATGAGTATCTTCTTGATCATAAGGATGATAACAAAGATGACCATACTCCTCCATCCGGAGGAAAAACCAGTGATGATGGTACTGCAAAAGAAGATACAAACAAAGGAACGCTGACCCCTGATGCAACCTGCGCACCTGCCAACATCCGTTATCCGCAGGATATCTCGCTTTTGAATGAAGCAAGAGAAAAGTTGGAAAACGTCATTTACCGTTACTGTAAATGTTATGGTTTTAAGCTGCCCAGAAGATACCGCAAACGTGCCAGAAAAGAGTATCTTGCATTTGCCAAGAGCAGAAAGCATACGGCAAAGAAAATCCGCAGCGTACTCCGCAGACAGCTTGCATATGTGAAAAGGGATCTCCGGTATCTGGAACAGTTCATGAGTGATGGATACGCCATGACAGGTAAGGATATCGACATATATCTTACCGTCATCAAACTGTATGAACAGCAACAGTATATGTATGATAACAGAGTCCATTCTGTGGAGCATCGTATTGTAAGCATTTCGCAGCCATGGCTTCGACCGATAGTCAGGGGGGAAGGTCAAAGCGCCTGTTGAATTTGGTGCAAAATTTGATCTCAGTCTTGACAGTGAAGGTTATGGGCGAATTGAAAAAATATCATTCGAGGCATACAATGAGAGCACCTGTCTGATTGAAGCAATCGAACGTTTCAAAGAGCGTATCGGTTATTATCCAGAACGTGTTCTGGCAGATCAGATATACCGGACCAGGGAAAACAGGAGCTATTGCAGGGAGCAAGGAATCCGGTTATCAGGGCCAAAGTTGGGAAGACCAAGTGCTACAGCAAAAGTTGATAAAAAACAAGAGTGTCAGGATAATACCGATAGAATCGAAGTGGAGCGCACCTTCAGCCTGAGCAAACACTGCTATGGTATGAACTGCATTGCCACAAAACTGGAAGAAACGCAGCTAACTTCTATCGCATTATCTGTATTCGTGACGAATCTGTTTAGGATTCAGAGGCGAATACTTTGTGCGGTTTTGCATTTGTTCCGATTCTGGTATGATCGGAGCAGATGTAAGAATTGGAAGTTACAGATATCTGCTTAATCAGCAGACACTAAGTAGACATTCACCTTTGTTTTGCCCAATTTTGAACGTCTACTTATGACTTATATATTTATTATCGGGAAAGAACTTGTTGAGCATCTTCAGACAATCCTTTGAAGTGTAGCCCCAAAGGACAGAACTGAGTGCTTCAACTGCTTCTGGACGTTTACGGTAATATGTACGCTTTGAGATATTTGTAATGTGTGGTTCTAATTTTTCTATAATTTCGTCCGTATTTTGAAGCTGTTGAGGAGACAGGTAACTGTAGTAAAGGATCCAGTAATATTGTTCTCCATGCTTGTGCTTGCTGCGCAGGATGTCTACTGCAGAGTTTAGCAGATTGAGCATCTTGTTGCTGCGCTCAATGCTCTTTGCATAGTTTTCCAGTTTGGTACCGCCAATGTCGGCTCCGGCCAGATAGATGGAGTCAAGGAACTCATCAATACTGCTTCCAAACTCAATCTCAAAGGAATTGCGGACTTGCTGGACAGCAAGCTCCAGGTTCCAGACCGCATCCCGGTAGTTCTTTAAAAGCTTCCATGTGTCGTGGAATAAAGGGTTTTCCTGCTCTGCGGGGATATTTTGATTTTTTCTGGTATTTGCCATAATGATTACTTCCTTTCCTGATTTGTATGTGATGGTATGTGTTCCTTTGCCTCCAGCGGGAGCAGAGTGAGTTCAAAGTGATACCGAATATCCCTATCCGGACAGCTAATCTGTAGAGAATACCTGTATTTACCATCCTCGCAGTCGGATAAGGGATATAACTTATATTGTGTTCTGGGGCATTCACAGCAGGAAACCCCTTGTGCCGCAAGGATTTGGGCAACTTTTCGGACAACGCTGCGAATGTGCGAATCTGAAACGCAAGCCGCCTGCGATGAAACGCTGTTGTTATCCTCAATAAGTATCTGTTCATCTTTAATTTTGGCATCTTCCATGGAAACAGCATCGGGAAGATGTACGGGAACCTGAAATGTCATAGAAACCTCCTCTTTATCAATCATCACATCACTGGTATTGAACATGGTAGACAGATAGCTGCACAGATAGATGACGCTGCCATGCCGTCCGGTAAAGGACACCAGCGAAAGATATTCCTTGTCCTGCAGTTTGTTGAGTATCCTGCTTACTGTGGATTTGGAAATTCCCCATCGCAGGGCAAGCTCCGTGTAGCTGACCAGCGGATTGCCGGTGCAGTTGCGAAAGTAGACCACTGGACCGATGTCGGAACCCTGTACCTGCTCATCGTTATAGATAGCGTGAATCCATAAATCCAGCACAATATCCATTTCCGAGCATCTGCCCATGCTGATCAGTTCGTGTACAGCGACAACTGGGAAAAAGAAAAAACCCACATCCTTCAGACATGGGTAATTGTAATCCAGTGATGTGTTGTTTTTATTCCATCCGGTAATGCTGAATTTTATCAGGCTGCCTCTGCCAAGTCTTGTATAGCTGATGTAGTGCTGCTCCTGAAGAAAATCCAGAATGGAGATAGCCTGATGCTGGAAGCGGGTACGGAACCATTCTGCCAGCTCTGAGGTTTTGCAGATCCATTCTCCCGGTTCAATCAGGTAGGAGATTCCTTCTATCCTGCGGTATGAGGAGCGGAAGTTGGCATAAGAGCATAGAGTCATGTAATAAAAAAGATAGGAACTTCCACTGGTGCGGATGTCCCTATCTGCCATAAGTGTGCGGAAGAACTCACGATAAATGCGGCATCGTGGGTAGTCCACAATTTGTTTGATTTCTAATTGGTAGTCCATATTTTGTCCTTTCATAAAAAAGTAGACGCTCTTACAGAACGCCTACTTGGTTGATATTGAAGTTGGTTGCCAATGCAAACAGAATCTATTGTGCAGATTGCATTTTTATTGCATTATTTAATTTTTTTATATTGAGTTTTATTTGCTTATATTGCTTGAAAACGCCTAAAAATCAGCAAAACTCTTTAATAACCGTAACTGTCGGTCTGGAGTTTGAATAATACACAAGAGCCAAGAAACGTT